>Ga0193702_1000123_pt1 | contig 31775 bp, 31 predicted proteins | sample U3a1metaG_FD_143060 | JGI IMG/M metagenome (GOLD analysis project Ga0193702, IMG submission 143060) | Soil microbial communities from a riparian zone of the East river system, Colorado, United States - U3a1 | ecosystem: Environmental > Terrestrial > Soil > Riparian zone | place: USA: East River... | reverse complement strand
GGCATTGCTGAGTGCAGGTGGTGTAGTGGCATTTTATCCTACCGAAATACCTTTACATCACCGAAGCGATTATTTAGGTAACCAGGACCTGGTGGGTTACATGATAGAAGGCTGCCGAAAAATGAACATGACGGTTTGCCTGCGTACCGACCCCCACGCGGCCCGGCAAAACGTTTACGATGCACACCCCGATTGGATTGCCGTAACTGCCGATGGCCAGAAACGCCGCCACTGGGCTAACCCCGATCTTTGGGTAACGTGCGGCCTGGGCCCGTATAACTTTGAGTTTATGACCGATGTGCATAAGGAAATTATGCACAAATACCTGCCCGAAGGTATATTTTCTAACCGGTGGAGCGGCAGTGGAATGTGTTATTGCGAACATTGCGTCACCAATTTTAAGTTATTTTCGGGCGGAATGGATTTGCCGCGTGGCAACCAGGACAGGGCGGCATTGGCCAAATACAGGGAATGGAATGTATCAAGGTTGAAGGACCTTTGGTTTTTATGGGATGCCGAAATACGCAAAATTAAACCAACCGCACGTTTTATACCCAATGGCTTCCCTGACAATAAACTAACCTCGAAGCTTTCCGACATATTTTTTGTGGACAGGCAGGGACGATCCGGCTCAATACCGCCATGGAATAGCGGGCGCGGGGCAAAAGAACTACGTGCCGGCGGGATGGGGATGAAACCAATGATCCATATTTTTAGTGTCGGGCTGGAAGAATCTCCCCGCTGGAAAGACTCGGTCAATACCGAGGCCGAATTGCGGGTTTGGGCGGCCGATGGCGTAGCCAACGGTATGCGGCCCTGCTTTGTAAAATTCGGCGCTACGCCAATTGATAAACGCTGGATTGCGCCGATAGAAAAGCTTTACCAGGGATTTTACCGTAGCGAACGATACCTGAAAAATATAGCCCCAATGGCGCGCGTGGCCGTAGTAGTAGGCGATAGAACCATCAGCGAAAACCAGCCCTGGCAGCAAAACACGGCCTTCCACATGCACGGCATGTACCATAACCTGGTAGAAGGGCATATGCCGTTTGAAATGATTGAGGCCGGTTTGCTGGATGACGAACGGTTGAAACCGTTTAAACTGCTGATCTTGCCAAACATTACAGCCTTGTCTGATGCACAATGTGCACAGATCAGGAAGTTCGTTAATAATGGTGGAAGTTTGCTGGCCACTTTTGAGTCATCGCTGTATGACGAGACAGGAAAGAAACGTGCGGATTTTGGCCTTGCCGATCTGTTTGGTGTAAGTTACGACCAGGGTGTTGAAGGGCCTATGCAAAATAGCTATCTCCGCTTACGTCCCGACCCTGCCACCGGCAAATATCACCCGGTACTGGAAGGGCTGGAAGATGCTACCCGCATCATTAACGGTATTTTTAGAGTAAAAGTGATACCTAAAAGCAATGATTTCCCCAGCCCGGTTACGCTTGTGCCTACCTATCCCGACCTGCCGATGGAGGATGTATACACTCGTAAACCTGATCCCGACACGCGCGAGCTTTATCTGCGGCAATCAGGCAAGGGGCGTGTGGCCTATATTCCCTGGGATATAGAACGCTCCTTTTGGCAATATATGAGTCCAGACCACGGCAAACTGCTTGGTAATACCATCCGCTGGGCGCTAAACGAAGAGCCATTAGTAACCATAAAAGGGCCAGGTTTGGTAGAGACAACTGCCTGGCGTCAGCAAAAATCAATGACCGTACACCTGGTGAATTTAACCAACCCTATGATGATGAAAGGGCCGTTCAGGGAGTTGATACCGGTATCGGCAAAAGTGGGTATCAAGGTACCACAAGGTAAACAAGTATCGGCTGTGAAGCTATTAATAAGCGGTCATCTGCCGCAACATAGCATAAAAAATGGTATCCTTACTTTGGATGTTCCGCAAATACCCGACCATGAAATAATCGCGCTTGATTTGGTGTAGAATGAATGGATAAGGCTAAACCAGGAATCTCCTATTAAATAAAAAATGCTGTCTACAATTTGTAGGCAGCATTTTTTATTTTTCTGCGGAGAGCTAGGGATTCGAACCCCAGGACCCTTTAACAAGTCAACAGTTTTCAAGACTGCCGCAATCGACCACTCTGCCAGCTCTCCGGGGACAAAAGTACAAATCCACGCCGAATTGACAAATTGGATAATGAACTTTTTTTAAAACAACTTTTTTTGTGTTTAAGTTGCTGAATAATAGATTTATAACAAACCTATTCCCCGTATTTATTTACCCGGAAAGTGTTAAAACGTGGTTTGATAACTTTTATAGAGCGCTTGGAAAGGTCAATACTTGCGTTTAATTCGAAGCCGATTAGCAGGATCAGCGAGTTTAGATACAGCCATATCATCACTACAATGAGCGTACCAATAGAGCCGTATAATTTATTGTAGGATGAGAAATTGTTGATATAATAAGTAAATCCCAATGATGTTAAAACGGCAAGCCCGGTAGCCAATATAGAACCCGGATTTAAAAAAGGCCATTTGAGTTTATGCGCTGGTCCGTAGCGATATAACAGCGATATGGTCACAAAAAATATTACGATAATAATAAGCCAGCGGGATAAAAGGAGCAGGTATATCCAAAAATGACTCTTGCTTAATACATGGCTTTGCAAAAGGCCGATCAGGCTTTGCCCGGCTATCATGATTACTATAGCTATTAACAAAGATATACTGATAACAATAGTAAGTGCGGTAGCTATCATCCGCCGCTTTAACCAGCTTCTTTTTTCGATGATCAACGACGAACTGTTAAAGGCCCGCATTAAATAATTTACACCATTGGTAGCAAAATATAAAGCCGCGATAACACCAAAGGATAACAATTTTCCGTTTTGTTTTACAATGATATCCTCAATGGTTTTTTGAAAGGCGATATAGGCATTGGTAGGCAAAATGGAAGAGACCACATCAAATAACATGGGCTGGAAATTTTTGATATGGATGTAAGGGATCAACGTAAATACAAACAGCACCGCCGGAAAAAATGCCAGCATGAAATTATAGGCAAGGGCAGAGGCTTTATTTAGCATTGTGCCCTGCATAAAATCATCTACAAAAGGAGCTACGCTTTCATATAAAGATAATGTGCCAAAACCGGGAATAATATATCCTTTAGTCCATTTAATGAAACGCCGGTAGGTGTGGCTATGCTTTAATAATTTCCGGTGTAACCAAATCATTAACCAAATCTACTCAAAAAAAGGCTTCAACTTATCCAAAAATTCATCAGACGGCAGGCAGGGGCGGTTGGTGGCCATATTTACAAACACAAGCAGCGTTTCACCAAGATTAATGAGTTCGTTTTTCTCATTAAAAAGCTCATACCTGAAGTGGATCTTTACGCCGGGCATTTTATCCATTATAACGTTGATGGTTATTTCCTCATCGTATAATGCGGGTTTTAAATACTTGCATTTTAATTCAAGCACCGGCATCATAATACCCGATTCCTCCATACCGCTATAAGTAAGCCCTAAGCTGCGCAGCATTTCAACACGGCCAACCTCGTAAAATTCGGCGTAGTTACCGTAGTACATATAGCCCATTTGGTCGGTTTCGCCATATCTTACCCGTATTTTGGTAGCATGTTCAAACATTACCTTTTAATATTTCTTTCGTCAAGCGCATGCTGGTATTTATGGGCGTTTATCATGTGATCGGCCAAATTAGTTGCAAAATTATGGTAACCCGAAAAATCTTCTTTGGCGCACATATAAAGATAATCGCTCTTTTTATAATTCAATACGGCGTTAACCGCGTTTATTGACGGCATCATGATTGGGCCAGGGGGCAGTCCGGTATGTAAATAGGTATTATAAGGCGAATCAAATGCTTTATCCCTGTTCAGTACCCGCCTAATGGTGAAATCATGTTTCGCGAAAATAATGGTAGGGTCTGATTCTAATTTTGTTCCTGCTTTTAACCTGTTTAAATACAACCCAGCTATAGTCGGCATCTCATCATCATGCAAAGCCTCGCCGTCAACTATAGATGCTAATATAGATACCTGTATAGGGCTAAGATTAATTTCGGTAGCCAATTGCTTCCGTTCGGGCGTCCAGAATTGTTCGTAATTGGCATACATCCGTTTAAAGAATTTTTCGGGCGATGTATTCCAGTAAAGCTGGTAGGAATTAGGCAGGAACATGGTATACACGTTATCTGGTGTAAAACCATATTGCTTTATAAAATCAGCCGAATCTAACAGACTGATAATAGCTGTGGAGTCAGGTTCTAATTTTTTGCCGATGAATCCTGCAAATTGTTCCTTTAACCGCAAGTTATGAAACGCAAGGGTAACCGATTCCTGCTCGCCTAATTCAAGCATGCGTATCAGCTTACGGTTACTCATGCCCTCGTGCAGGCGGTATTTACCCGGTTTTACATGGTTGACATATTTCATGTTATGTGCGGCCCAGTTAAAAGTAGTAGTGTCATTTAGGATACCCTTCTCACGTAAAGAATCATATAGCTGTTCGTAATTTTCGCCGGTGTGTACGTATAAATATTCCTGTTTACCGGTTACGTTGGCCCCAAAAAGCCTTAAATAATAAAACCATCCTGTGCCGGCCAGCGCAATAACTATAATTACCACCAGTACGATAATGAATTTTTTGAATGTTCCGCCGGATGATTTTTCTGTTATGGTCATAATGATAAAGGTAAATTTTATTGAAGCTTATGCAGGGCCATTAACCCTCCGGTCAGATTTTTAACGTTTTGATAGCCGCTTTGCACCAATATTGTTTGTGCTGTTTGGCTTCGTAAACCTGCCTGGCATATAACAATGATCTCGTCTGTTTTGTTATAACCCGATTGGCTTATATTTTGCCGAAATATAGATAACGGGATATTCATGCCGCCGATATTATGCGTATGATATTCTATTTCCTCGCGCACATCCAGCAGGTTCAGGTTTTCACCACTTTGCAGTCGGCTAAGCAGGGTATGTGCATCAATTTGGTCCATTCTTTTTGCCTTGTGAAATAGTCAAATTAATATGCGTACCAATGGGCACTTTAACTACCGAGTCTGCCTTCATAGGCGATTGCGCTATCACAACCGCGTTGCTGGTATCCGTGATCGCTCCCTGGCTTAAAACCGTGCCTAATGTTAAGTGCGCGTTTTTAATGAGAAATTTTACAGTACTAAAATCCTGCCCAACCAATTCAGGTATCTCCACTTCTGCCGCCCCTTCGCCATCACCAAGCACCAAATCAATTTTCGAGCCTTTTGGAACTTTGGTACCCGCAGTAATTGGTTGCCCGGCGAATTTCGCTGCTAATACTACATCACGTGCAACGTTAGACTGATAGGTAGTGTCACCAACCTTTAATCCGTAGTTTTCTAAAGTAGCTTTGGCTGTGATAAACAGAACCTGCTCAACAGTCGGCATCGAAATATTTGGCGCAAGCCTCGACACCATCGTAAGGTAAATAATCCGACCATCCTTAACATTTGTACCTGGATCAGGGTCCTGGTCGGTGATCATCCCCGGTGGTTTGTCTGATACAAAAACAGAATCTATCCGGTAATCAAAACCCTGGTCTTTTAACAGGTTAATAGCGTTTTCAACCGGTAAACCCTTCAATATCGGGACTGGCAGCCCCGCACCATGGTTAGTATAAAACCCCAGGCTGAAAAACGCTATTAAAACAACAACTATTACCGAACCGATAGCGAGCAATAAGTTTTTACGAAAGGATCCGGTTTTTAAATAGGCCCCAAATTTCTTTATATCCATCAGGAAAATATCCTTATTTTAAGTATCAAACATAGGGATAAATTTTAAATTTCGGATGTCGGATGTTCAATTTCGGAATTAGTAGATTGCTTATCAGAACGTATATCTACAAATAAGAAAAAAATAAATCCGAAATTGAACATCCGAAATCCGATATCAAAAAAAGCTATCTTTGAACCTATGACAACTAAAAATATTGCCCTTGTAGCCGGCGGTTTTACCGGCGAATATGAAGTATCCCTTAACAGCGCCGAAAACATAGCTGCCAGTTTGGATGCCAGTAAATATAAGGTGTACACGATATTAATTAACCGCGACCGGTGGTTTTATGAACTTGAAAGCGACCGGTTCGATATTGATAAAAATGATTTCAGCCTAATCCTAAATGGCAACAAGATAAAATTCGACTTTGCCTTTATAACCGTTCACGGCACGCCGGGCGAAGACGGCAAGCTGCAAGGCTATTTTGATATGCTGGGTATTCCCTACAATACTTGCGACGCGACCACATCGGCCATAACTATGAATAAGGCTTATACTAAGGCTATTGTTGAAGGTATACATGGTTTGCATACTGCCCGTTCCATGCAATTGTTCAAAAACGAAGAAGTACATAATATGGCTTCGGTGGTTTCTGTTTTAAAGTTCCCGCTGTTTATTAAGCCCAATAATGGCGGCAGCAGCGTGGGGATGAGCAAGGTGCATAACATAGCCGGGCTGCATGATGCCTTTGAACGGGCGTTTAAGGAAGACCACCAAATATTAGTAGAGGAGTTTATAAAGGGGCGTGAATTCAGCATAGGCATTGCCCGGCTGGATGGCCACATTACCGTATTGCCTGCTACCGAGATCATCAGCAAGAAGGAGTTTTTTGACTACGAGGCCAAGTATACCCCCGGCGCGTCCGAAGAGATAACCCCGGCAGACATCCCTGCGGCTAAAAACGCAGAAATAGGAGAGATCGTTACCGAGATCTACCTGCGCCTTAACTGCAAGGGCATGGTACGGGTAGACTTTATACTACTGGAAGGCACTAATGATTTCTACTTCATTGAAGTAAACACTACGCCCGGACAATCGGCAGCCAGTTTAGTACCACAGCAGGTGCGGGCAGCGGGCATGGATCTGGGTGAGTTTTATGGGAAGTTAATTGAAGGGGCGATGTGATTGTCCGAACTAAGATTTATAGGATTAAAAGATTGTTAGGATTCTTTGCGCCGGCATCCTGTAATCCTCAAATCCTATAAATCTTAGTTCAAACAGCATAATGCTCAATCACATCTTTTGGTATCAAAACGCCTTTGCCGGTGCTTAGTTCTATCATTACAAAATCGAACCAGCCATCGCAGCAAACTTTGTTGCTTGCCTTGCCGATGATGGCAAAATGTACGCGGCATTTCTTCTCGTCAATAGTTTCTATACCTGTGCGGGCCAGGAAATAGTCGCTCATTTTTAGCGGGCGCTTGTAATCGATATACACGGTGCGCACCAGCCAGCCATAGCCGCGCGCTATAAATTTTTCCATGCTCATGCCGTAGCAGGTATCCATCTGCTCATACCGGGCCGCCAGCACATAATCAAAATACTTGCTGTTGTGTACATGGTTGTACATATCAATATCGTCCGGGCGTACGCGGTGTTCGGTTTCGAAGGTTTTATACGTGGGCATAAGTCAAAAATCAAAAGTAAAAATTCAAAAAGGAATTAGGAGAATTTTAACCGCCCATCCTTTTTTATTGTCTCATTTTTTATGTCGAATTGGGTTAACATAACTTAACACAATTAAAAATTAATTCATTTAAAATATTGATAATCAATTATTTGAAAATCAGCAGGGTTAACATAAAAAACAACTTTTTTTAAAGCAAGTGCAGTGGTTTTTTTGTTCCGATAGTTCTTGAGTTGTCCGAAGTTTGCCACTTAAGCCAGCGGGGACTATCAGACTTACGAAGTTTTCAAAACTTCGTAAGTCTTTCGGGTACTTTTGTTTGTGCCTTCGGAAAAAGCAATATGCGGAAATTACCGTGTGTTGTCTAAAGTTTGTTTGCTGTAGGAAGTTTGTAACTTCGGACGGTGAAGAAATTGGCAGTTGATTAATTAGAGATAGTATATGGATAAGAATACCATTTATATCATATTGACACTTTTAAAGGCCCTTATAATTATAACGGGTTTGGTGTTTGTTATTTTGAATTTTATTTCATGGCGGACAACTAAGGACGGTAAGAAATTAAAAAAAGCTGCAATAATATTTAGTGGGATCTTTTTATCGATACTGATACTTACTGGCATTGAGTTTATTATGGCCTTCAATTAGGAATCCCCCCCCTGCAACCGCCCCACCAATCGCGCTCCTCTCAAGAGAGAATTTTATTGCCGGGAGCGCTTTCATCATTTTACCAGGTAACTGCCCCAAAAATCCGAATTCTTTCTAAAGGTTAGTCCGCATATTTTATCCCGGACTAAATTACTTGCAGATTTGCAATCTGCGGGATCAACACTCAATCCTGGGATTATAAATCCCCGAATATCTAAGTCCGGGATTTGCAAATCCGGACTAACGAGATCGGCATTGCACAGGCCAGCGCTTCGCCAATACCCGAAGATGCGCCTGTTATCCATACAACCTTGTCTTTGAGTGATCTCATGAAAATTATTTGGCCTAATTTAATAAAATTAGGTTGTACATTACAGGTGGGATGGGGATGAGAAGGATTGGAATTTTTATCTGGCGACACGGCGCATACTGGTACTATATTAAGAGTCACTACTAAAAAAGGTTATTGTTAAAATACCATCAAGTGCAGATATTATTAGTAATTTGCATCTACCTAAATAATATAAGTTCTAATGGAGCCAATTAAAGTATTTATTTCATACTCTCACAAAGACGAAGATATAAAGAAACAACTAGAAAAGCATCTCAATATACTAAGGAGAAATGGTCAAATTGAGCTGTGGCACGATAGGAAAATTGGTGCTGGAAGCGATTTTGGTAATACGATTGATGGAAATCTAAAAACGTCTCAAATAATATTACTTTTAGTTTCGAGCGACTTTATAGATTCTGATTATTGCTATGAAATCGAAATGAAAGAGGCTCTAAAACTTCATTCAGAAAATACTTCCGTTGTTATTCCGATAATACTTCGGGATTGCAGTTGGCATAAGGCACCTTTTGGGAAACTAACGGCGCTGCCTACCGATGGCAAAGCAATAATGGGAAAAGAATGGTTTAATGTCGACGAAGCATTTACAGATGTCGAACAAGGTATTGAGAATGTAATCGAAAATTTAAAGAAAGAAATTTCAATAAAAGATATATCAACGATTGCGATTGAAAAAGCTGACCCGCAAACTATACAAGAAGCGATAGAGGTGTTTAATATCGAGGCACAAAGACTTAACTTCAATAGCAGCATTGAGGAGTTTAAAAAAATCGAAAAATTAAAAAGAGAACTTTATTTACAATTATTTGAAAATATCGATCAAAAAATTGAGAATACACCTAAATTGAGAGAAAAACAACCCGATGAGTTATTTGATACAATTTGTGCGTCGGAGATGTTAGATCAATTGACAATACAAAAAATTAGTAAAATCCGAGAAGATAAAAAGTTATATAAATGGCATGAGAGAGTTGTGATAGTTAGCGCTATTTCACTATCATTATTAACACATAGACGTTTTGACCAAAAAAAGGCTAACTTGTTGATAGACTTTTTAACAGACTTTGAAGATAATGTTTGGAAGAACGCATTAACTGGGTTAATATTGGGCCTGATTTATCATAAAAATAAATGGGACAGATTTGCTGATTTAAAAAAACGACTTGAAATACTTAAAAATATTGATGAAGTACAAGATGGCTTAAACACTATAGACTATATTCTTCGGGCTAATACGTTCAGGGATGGATTATTTAAACCCGATCTTTATTCCGAGGACTTCTTTAGTTCGCCATCTAACTGCTTTTTGCCTTTTTATGAAGGAAACCAAGTTTTAGAAACTTTTATAGAAAATGCAAGCTCCGAGTTCGATACTGAAGCGTTTATTGATTCGGTTGTAAAACTGCCGTTTTTAAATTGCATGAAATACTGGCTCTGCCTTACAACCTACGATAGGAGCGACCAAAGAAAAAAAATCACCAAGGAAGAATATAAAAAGATGACTTTCTTGGTTAACCATTTGAGATTATCAAAAGTATTCGAACCCTATCAAAATATTATTTCCGATTTCTACAACTTTGTCAAGTTTTATCCAAAAGAAAAATTCGATAATATTTTTCTAGACAACTTGAGTATAACAAGGACCAAATTAAAAGATATAGTCCTAAGTAAAAAAACCCAATTGAGATTAATTGGCGCCTCAAACATGGACAAGGAAAACTATCTTGAAGCCATTTCTAATTTTATTGATTTATTGACGATATCGCCCAATGATACTAATGCTCACGTGAACATTGCACGTTGCTACAGTTCATTGCCCAAACCTAATTTTAAAGAATGTTTGACACATTTATTGTTAGCAGAGAATTTGATTCAAAACAAAACGGACATTTTAATAATGATCGGTCAATGCTATAAGAATCTTAAATCTTATGAAAAGGGCATCGAATACTTTAAAAAAGCCCAGTCAATTGATAAAAATATTGAAGCTATTTATTTGGGACTCTGTAATTGTTACGACGGTTTGAAAGATAGTAAATCGTCACTCGAAGTATTAAAGACAGGTGAGGGAATTCTACCTAAGTCTTTCAAAATCATTATATTCATTGGAATAACATACGCGGAAATAAAAAACCACGATATGGCTATCGTATATTTTAAAAAAGCTCTTGAAATTAGCCCAGATGGAAAGATAGACGAACCTTGTATTCATTTAGCATCTGTATATATGGAAATTGGCGAGGTTAACTTGGCTCTTGATTGGTCTTTGAAAGCTTTTAATTTTGCTCCAAAACGTGTTGAAAATCTAATTATGTTGGGACGTGTTTATTTTATAGGAAAGATAGATATAAAATTAGCGCGACGCTATTTGGAAAGATCTTTGAGGATTGAGAAAAAAGACATTGCATTTGGAAATTTAGGGCATATCGATCTTTGCGAAAATAATCACCACGATGCTCTCCACAATTACTTGCAATGTGCGAGATTGATGGCTGATAAAAATACTTTTATAGAAAAGTTTGATAGTGACATAGAGTATATTTTACAATATGGCATTTCCAAAGAAAACTATTTAGCTGTGAGAGAGGAGGTTCTTCAAAAATGGCCAGTGACTTAGTTGAAATTAAATACAGCCCAATCTGGCGCGAGTATAAGAAATGCAAAGGGAAATGGACTTAACCGTGATTAAGAGCAATCTAACTTTCGTCTCTCCGCAAAATCTCTTATGAGAGCACCCCTCTGTTGCGTTAGGAATAGTAGCAGATACCGGCCCCGATCCGCCAATAGGCGGACTGCATCCGTATGAGCGGATAGCCCGTTAAAACGCCCAAATACTTATTAATAATATTTTGTCTCCGAGCTCTCCGTGCTACTCTGTGCCCTCCATATCCCGCCTCAATTAACCCCTTTATTTTGCTGAAATAAAAAGAATTTAAGAACTTTAAATAATCAAAATCAAACCTATGAGAAAAGTTATGTTCGCGATGAATATCAGCATTGACGGCTGTTACGACCATACCAAGTTTATGCCGGGTGTGCAAATGATGGACTATTTTACCCGGCTGATGCAGGATACCGGCGTGATCGTTTACGGCCGTAAAACGTACGAGCTAATGATTCCTTATTGGCCGGACGTTGCCAAAGACAAATCCGCCGATCCCGAAGATGTCGCTTTTGCCGAGGCCATGGCCCCGATACCGAAGATCGTCCTTTCGCGCACGCTCAAAAATGCCGCGGAAAATACAAGGATAGTGAGTGAAAACCCCGAAGGCCTCATCCGCGAACTGAAACAACAGCCCGGAAAAAAGATCGCCTTCAGCAGCCCCAGCCTGATGTTGCGCATGCTGGCAGCTGGCCTTATTGATGAACTTTATTTGGTGGTCCACTCGGTACTGGTAGGGGATAGCAAGCGCTTATTTGACAACTTCCTGGTTCCTGAAAAACAGAACTTCCAACTGGTGCACACGGAGCAATTTCAATCCGGCGCGATAGCTCTGCATTACCAAAAAAGTGAATAATAGTGGTTCCCGAGGCCGCGTTAGGGATAGTAGCGGATACCGGCCCCGTGCCTAAGGCCTGCAGGCGTATGAGCGGATAGCCCGTTAAAACGCCCAAAAACTTATTAAAATAACAAACCTAAATCAACACAATCAACCATCTATCCCAAACGCTCACTTAATCAACTTAAACCAACCAATAAACAACTCACTCATTCACTAATCCACTCCATCACTCAATAAAACATATCCTTGTATATGTCAAATACTAACCCTATCTTTGCACCCACAAATAACAAAATTATTCACGCTTTAATATTATTTCAGTAATGTATTTAAGTACAGAGGCGAAACAAGAGATTTTCGCAAAACATGGCAGTGGTCCCGCCGATACCGGATCAGTTGAAGGACAGGTTGCCTTATTTACAACCCGCATTGCACATTTAACCGGCCACTTAAAGAAAAACAAACACGATTTTTCTACCCAGTTATCACTGCAAAAATTAGTAGGTAAACGCCGCGGATTGCTGGCTTACCTTTACAAAAAAGATATTGGAAGGTACCGTGCTATTATCAAAGCGTTAGCGCTTAGGGATATCATTAAATAACCATTTAAAGTTTTTTTATAAAAGCCGTCTCAAACATAAAGGGGATGGCTTTTTTACTTTTGAAATAAGTTATTTTAAAAACCCAACCTTTTATCCTCTCTGCCGGAGAGGAATACAAGGTGAGGCTAAAAAAATAACCGGGTTTTTAAAGAATTTGAAACAAACAATACACACAAATAAAAACCGGTGCGCCTAAAAGATGAAAGCGCATCAAAAACGAGGAAAAAAAAGATGAGTTTAAATGTAATTAAAAAGGTTATCGATTTAGGTGACGGCCGCACCATTGAGATCGAAACCGGGAAACTGGCCAAACAAGCCGATGGCTCTGTAGTAATTAAGATGGGCGACACCATGTTACTGGCTACCGTAGTATCATCGTTAGAAGCAAAAGAAGGGGTAGATTTTTTACCGCTTTCTGTTGATTACCAGGAAAAATACGCTGCCACTGGCCGTATCCCCGGTGGTTTTTTACGCCGCGAGGCACGTTTATCAGACTACGAGGTATTGATCTCCCGTTTGGTTGACCGCGCATTGCGCCCAATGTTCCCTGAGGATTATCATGCCGATACACAGGTAATGATCTCCTTAATTTCTGCCGATAAAGATATCATGCCCGATTGTTTGGCAGGATTAGCCGCTTCGGCAGCATTATCGGTTTCTGATATCCCTTTTAACGGGCCAATATCAGAAGTACGCGTGGCTAAGGTTGACGGTAAATTGATTATCAACCCAACCCTTTCTCAACTGCAAACTGCTACTTTAGAATTTATTGTTGCCGGTAGCGAGCATGACATCAACATGGTGGAAGGTGAAAGCGCCGAGATACAGGAAGCTGAACTGGTTGAAGCGATTAAATTTGCACATACCGCTATTAAAATACAGTGTTTAGCACAAAAAGAATTAACCGAAGAAGTTAAGAAAACGGTAAAACGTACCTATAGCCACGAAAATAGCAATGAAGACTTGAAGAAAGCCATCTATGCTGCAACTTACGACCAGGTTTACGCCATTGCAGGCGCAGCATCTGGTAAAGACGAGCGTGGCGCTAAGTTTAAAGAAGTTCGTGACGCTTACATCGCTACTTTAGGCGAGATTGATGACGTTACCAAGTTCTTAGCTAAAAAATATTATCATGATGTGGAGTATGACGCTATCCGTAACCTTGTTTTAGACGAAGGCAAACGTTTAGACGGCCGTACCACTACGCAAATACGCCCTATATGGAGCGAAGTTGGTTATTTACCGGCTGCTCACGGTTCGGCGGTATTTACCCGTGGCGAAACCCAATCATTAACATCAGTTACCTTAGGTGCTAAGGATGATGAGCAAATGATTGATGGCGCGTTCATCAACGGTTACCAAAAATTCTTATTGCACTATAATTTCCCTGGTTTCTCAACCGGCGAAGTTCGCCCTAACAGGGGAGCAGGCCGTAGGGAAATTGGTCATGGTAATTTAGCAATGCGCTCATTAAAACGTGTTTTGCCAGCCGAGGATGCAAATCCATATACCATCCGTATCGTTTCTGATATTTTAGAATCAAACGGTTCATCATCAATGGCTACGGTTTGTGCCGGTACATTGGCGCTGATGGATGCCGGTATTAAAATTACCAACCCGGTATCAGGTATCGCGATGGGATTAATTACCAACGAGATGGGTACCAAGTATGCTATCCTGTCTGACATTTTAGGTGATGAAGATCACTTAGGTGATATGGACTTTAAAGTAACCGGTACCAAAAATGGTATTGTTGCCGTACAAATGGACTTGAAAATAAACGGTTTATCCTACGAAGTTTTAACAAAAGCTTTGGATCAGGCTAAGGACGGTCGTTTACACATATTAGGCGAAATGGCCAAAACCATGACCGCTCCGCGTGAAGATTACAAGCCACATGCGCCACGTATTGTTACCATCCGCATTGATAAAGAATTTATCGGCGCGGTTATCGGGCCCGGAGGAAAGATCATACAGGAAATGCAACGTGAAACCGGAGCTACTATCTCTATCGAGGAAGTTGGCAACCAGGGTGTAGTGCAGATATTTGCAGATAATAAGGACGCTATTGATAAAGCAGTTACCCGTATTAAGAACATTGCTTCTAAACCGGAAGTTGGTGAAATATATGAAGGTAAGGTAAAATCAATTATGCCTTTTGGTGCATTTGTTGAAATTATGCCGGGTAAAGATGGTTTGCTGCACATATCAGAAATTGACCATCGCCGTATAGAAACTATGGACGGTATATTTGAAGTGGGTGATGAAGTGCGTGTGAAATTACTGGATGTTGATAAGCAAGGCAAATTGAAACTTTCGCGTAAAGTTTTATTGCCCCGCCCCGAGAGCACCAATAACTAATTAGTCGCTTGATTTATAGAATAACAAAAGCCTTTTTAAGGCTTTTGTTATTTAAAGAAAACTTTTTTCGGATTTTATATTTTTTTTAAAACAAATGACTGTTTTTAATCTTTATAGCAGTTATGAGTTGCTTGTTAAGCTCTAAGTCCGATACGTATTGAAATGCCAAACATTGACCCTTTAGATTTCCTTAACAGCAATAATTCATCCGGCAAGCCACCAACGGGGTCGGAGGCCGATCTGATACAATTGTTGTTGTATGAGATCATCAGGGTTAAAGAATTAATTACTTATTACGAATCTATCCCCAACGGTGGCGGGCAACTCGGCGCGTCTATCCTCAACGAACTGGTAACAGAAGCCTATAATTCCTTAGTGAACTACGATGTGATCCTGATGAAAAAGTATTATGACCTGTTGCAGAATTGTGACTGATTTTGTCAGTAGTCATTGGTCAATAGTCATTGGTTTATTTGTATAGCATCGCCAATAAAGTATATTTGCACTCACCAATGACCAATGACCCAATGACAAATGACTACCTAATATCCCCCTCCATCTTAGCTGCTGATTTTGGTAACCTGCAAAGGGATATTGAAATGGTTAATCAAAGCCAGGCCGACTGGATACATGTGGATATTATGGATGGTATGTTTGTGCCGAATATCTCGTTTGGTTTCCCGGTTGTTACCGCTGTAAATAAACACGCTAAAAAGCCGCTTGATGTACATTTAATGATTGTTGAGCCCGACAGGTACCTGCAACGCTTTAAAGAAGCAGGGGCATCGCATATCACCGTTCATTACGAAGCCTGCCCAAACCTTAACCGCACGGTACAGGTGATAAAAGAATTAGGTTGCACGGCAGGGGTAGCACTTAACCCGCATACACCCGTTGAGTTATTAGAAGATATTATTGGCGACCTTGACCTGGTTTTGATCATGTCGGTCAACCCTGGTTTTGGCGGGCAGCATTTTATTGAAAATACCTATAAAAAACTGCACGACATAAAAGAACTAAGCAGTCGTTATAACCCCGGTTTGTTTATTGAAGTAGACGGCGGCATAGACGAAAAAAATGCGGCTGATCTATTCAAAGCAGGGGCCAATGTTTTGGTGGCGGGCAATTCGGTTTTTTCATCAGCTGACCCGCAGGCTACCATTGCCCATTTAAAACAGGCAGGCCGATCGGCAAGTTTGTAATACGATCCTAATAATAGATCCCCTTAAACTTTTTTAATATTTTAAATTGAAAGCCGCATTTGTTATAAAGTTGTAATATATTTTAAAAAGTGCAAATAAAATGGATATACGTTGTCAAATTAATTAACTTCGGCCCGTCTAAGTACGAACTTGTTAATTAGGCAAAACCAATTATAAAGCAATATGAAACATAATTTTGGTGCCGGTCCCGGCATTTTACCCCACGAAGTTTTAAAACAAGCTGCCGCGGCAGTGATCGATTTTAACGGAACAGGACTTTCATTATTAGAAATTTCGCACCGCTCGCCCGAGTTTGAAGCGGTTTTAGACGAAGCAATAAAATTAGTAAAAGAGTTGCTGGAAGTGCCCGAAGGCTACTCGGTTTTATTTTTACAGGGTGGTGCAAGTATGCAGTTTGCCATGGTGCCTTATAACCTGTTGCCAGAGGGCGGAAAAGCTGCCTACCTGGAAACGGGTGTTTGGGCCAACAAAGCTTTAAAAGAAGCTAAATATTTTGGCGAGGTAGACGTTGTTGCAACCTCAAAAGAAAGCAACTTTACCTATATCCCTAAAGATTTTAAGATCCCTGCTGACGCTGCCTATTTCCATATCACATCAAACAACACCATATACGGTACGCAATTACATAAATTCTTCACGTCACCTGTTCCTGTTGTTTGTGATATGTCGTCAGACATATTCAGCCGTAAAATTAATGTGGCCGATTTTGGACTGATCTACGCAGGTGCTCAAAAAAATATGGGCCCGGCCGGTGTTACGCTGGTAATTGTTAAGGATGATATTTTAGGAAAATCAGGCCGAAAAATACCGTCAATGTTAAATTACCAAACACAAATTGAGGGCGGTTCCATGTACAACACGCCGCCGGTATTTGCTATATATGTTTCTATGCTTACCCTAAACTGGGTAAAATCAAAAGGCGGCGTAGCGGGGATAGAAGCGGAAAACATAGCCAAGTCGAAAGTATTGTACGAAGAAATTGACCGTAACCCATTGTTCAAGGCAGTTGCAGTACCAGAAGACAGGTCGGACATGAACGTTTGCTTTGTAGCTGCAAACCCCGAGCATGAAAAACCATTCCTGAAACTATGTGACGAAAAAGGGATAGTAGGCATTAAAGGCCATCGCAGCGTAGGCGGTTTTAGGGCATCAATATATAACGCATTGCCAATAACCAGTATTTATGTACTGATAGACGCCATGCAGGAATTTGCGGAAAGCCTTGGTGATTAACCCCCTAACCCCCTAAAGGGGGAACAATTGTTGAAACATTAAAAAATATACCCTTCAAAAACTCCCCCTTTAGGGAGCTGAGGGCTAACCGATATTAAAATGATCAAAATATTAGCTAACGACGGCATAGACCCTATAGGCAAAAAAATGCTGGAAGATGCCGGGTTCGAGGTAGATACCAATAACATACCGCAGGACGAGTTGCCTGTTAAATTGCAAAACTATGATGCCATTACCGTGCGCAGCGCAACCAAAGTACGCAAGGCATTAATTGATGCCTGCCCAAACTTAAAACTTATTGGCCGCGGTGGCGTAGGTGTGGATAATATAGATGTGGAGTATGCCAAAGAAAAAGGCATTGGCGTTTATAATACACCGGCATCATCATCATTATCTGTAGCAGAGTTGGTGATTGGGCAATTGTTTACCGGCGTGCGCTTTTTGCACGATAGTAACCGCAAAATGCCTGTTGAAGGCACCACCAAATTCAATGACCTGAAAAAGGCTTATGCCAAGGGAATTGAATTACGTGGTAAAACTTTAGGGATAGTAGGCTTTGGCCGTATAGGCCGCGAAGTGGCAAAAATTGCCATAGGCATTGGCATGGATGTGATAGCTTATGACCTTTTCCCGTTCAACCCGGAAGTAGAATTAGTTTTAGGCACAGGCGGTACCAAAGTGAATGTCACCGTTAAAACAGTTACGCTTGAAGAAATTATCAAAACAGCCGATTTTATAACATTGCACACGCCATTTATTGATAAAGCTTTGATAGGCGCCGAAGAGTTAGCCCAAATGAAAAAAGGCGTGCACTTAATTAATATTTCGCGCGGCGGATTGATTGATGAGTTAGCTTTGATAGACGCGTTAAACAGCGGGCAGGTATCGTACGCCGCTTTAGATGTATTTGATAACGAGCCAACCCCCTGCGAAGAAATTATCAGGCACCCTAAAATATCCTTAACCCCGCATATCGGGGCTGCCACTAACGAGGCGCAGGAAAGAATTGGTGTTGAATTGGCCAGTTTAATTATTGGGCACTTTAAGAAATAATATAACACCCGCATATAAAAAAAATGGAGGCTAAAGCCTCCATTTTTTTGTTACAGGTAAATTAGTTTTTATTGAAAAGGGTACTCAATAACCTTTAACTTTTCGTTGGCAGCTACGGTATCTAAAAACCAGGAAGAACCAATATTCTTTATAGTATAGTTAAAGCCCGCGACAAGGGTAGAACCGTCATCAGGCACTGTTTTTTGAAAAACCAGTTTGTTTGCAGGGCCGGGAATATCCTTAACCCTCATTGCAGTTAAAGCCGAATCAAGGACAGTAACGTTTGACTTATTTTTTATAGTTAATGAGAAAGTGATGGTATCATTAACGGTTGAAAAATCTTTGTTAGTATAAAGAATAAATTTGATGGTCTTAGTTGCAGCCGGGTTTGGCTGTGTACCTGGTTTTTGGCACGATAGCATAAAAATAAGCGTCGCCAGGACGGGCAGGATGGCAATTTTTTTGTTCATATTTTTAATTTCTAAACAATACGCCGATATAGTTATAGGGTTGCCTACTTTGAAAATTATTTTAACAGGAACAATAAATAAGTTGCCTACAACATATAACTCACTCCTTTTTCCGGGATAACAACCGGGTAATCCTCTGCCTCCAAAGCACCGGCTAATGCCTGCATGCTGCTTTCCTCACCATGTACCAAATAAACGTTTTTCAGCCTGCCTTTCTCTTGTTGCCGCACAGTGTTCATCAAATCGTCATGGTCGCCGTGCGCGCTTAAAACATCGGTTTTTTTAATGGTGGCATAGACTGCCAGGTCGCGGTCTTTAATGTGGACAATAGAATCACCCCGTAATAAGCGGTAACCTAATGTTCCTTTTGCACAATAGCCGATAAAGAGAATGGTGCAATAGTAATTCTGGATATTATAAAACAAATGATCCTGTATACGTCCGCCCTCCAGCATTCCTGCGGATGAGATGATGATACAAGGTTCAAAATAATTGGAGATCTGCCGGCTGTCCTTTAAATTTTCTATGTACTCTAAATTCTCAAACTCAAATTCGTCTCCTTGTTTGTTGTAAAACTCCTGCGCCTCCTTGTTTACCAGGTCATGATATTTCCTGAAAATAGTTGTCGCCCTTGAAGCCATTGGGCTATCCACAAAAACCTTTACCAGCGGCAATAGGCCACTGCTGAATATTTTATTAAGCGAATAAACTAAGGACTGTGTACGCCCGATACTAAATGCCGGGATAATGAGCCGCCCCTGTTCTTTAACACAGCATTGATCAATAACTTCCACCAACGCCTGCTCGACAGATTTATCTTTGGTGTGATTCCTGCCGCCATAGGTGGATTCTGTTACCAAATAATCAACAGCGGGCAAAGGCTGCGGGTCGTCCAGCACCGGGTAATTTTTACGGCCTATATCTCCTGTAAAGGCAATGCTTTTTTCTTCACCGTTTTCATTTACTTTAAACACAGCAGCGGCTGCACCCAGTAAGTGCCCTACCGCAATAAACGTCAATTCAATGTCGCCATTTATGCGGAACGGGCGGTTAAACCCAATGGTCACAAACCGTTCCATGGCATCCATTACGTGCTTTTGCAGGTATAAAGGCTGCGCGCCCGTATTGAATTTCCCCTTGCCATGCTTGCGCCCCTTAGTGGCCTTATGCATAAATATATTTACCGAATCGAGCAGTAAAAGCTCGGTCAGGTCGGCAGTAGGAGGGGTGCATAATATCTGGCCATTAAAGCCTAAACGCACCAGCGTAGGTATATTACCGGAGTGATCTATATGTGCGTGGGTAAGTACCACTACATCAATATCGCCCGGGTTAAAGGGGAAATCCTCGTTTGATTGTATACTGCGGTCCTTTTCGTAATCCAGCCCGCAATCTATTAGTATTTTATATTGGCCTACCTCAAGCAAATGCATGCTCCCGGTAACCTGCCGGGCAGCCCCGTGTATGGTTAATTTCATTTAGTTGTTAGTTCATGGTTCATAGTTAATAGCAAAATAATAGTTACCATGAACTATTAACTATCAACTATGAACCTGCTAAAATTACATTTTAGCCCGGTATTTACTTCGTAATAATAATAAAATTGACAAAAGCATTAAAACAGCCACAATTATAAAATTGCGCGTTGTTTTTTGCTGGCTGTTGGCGGCATCGGTTAACTGGGCCTTTAACTTTTCATTATCGGCGCGTAACTTGTTGATCGCGTTCATCAACCCAATGTTATAAGTTTCTATCTCCTTCGATTTATCCAGCTTGTCCAATACCTGTGTTTGCTGAAACGCCCGGTAATCCAGCAATATTTTTATTTGCACATAAATATCATTATCAGCTTTAACAATATCCATCAAAATATCGTTGGACCGTTTAATATCCTTTTTAGTTTGTAACCCAAAAATGCCGGTATGCTGGGTAACGCTTTCATCATATTGCCCAAACTTTAGTCTGCGCTGTTCCAGCATGCCATTAATTTTTTCTCGTTGCCGCTGATAAGTTGCCGAGTCCGTATTTCCCTGGGCGTAAGTATTGGCAAACAAAGCGCAAAGAAGCAATGCAAGAATTATCTTTTTCATAACAATTATTAAAATTTAATAGAAAAGGCTGATTTTGGATAAATGTTTTACCCCGCAAAGTCAATGATCACACTGTCGCCCAAATTCAAACCTAATAAGCCGCTGGCATTCCCTTTATTAATGGCAATTTCCAAATGATCGCTTATGCCAAACAAACATAATTTTTCGCCCTCGGGCACCTCGTTATAATGCCAGCTTAACTGGCTAATGGTTTCATTTCGCTTGAATGATAAAGTAAAGCGCCGCCCTTGTTGAACTTTATTAAAAATGTCTTTGGTAATATTAGTTATCACATTTTGAAAAGAGTCGATATAGATCACCGCGCCTCTTAACAAGTTTTTTTCGATAACCGGCTGCAGGTTCATTTTCTTTTCAACATCATTGATGGGGATACCTATTTCGTTAAGTTTACCGCCGTTTGCCAAATGACATGCAGCTTTAACAAAGATATCCGCCAGTGGAAAATGCAGGAATTTAAGGTCCTGCATAATATTTATTTCAACTATTTCGGTTGGCTCGTCATTAAACATCAGCGAAAATATACCGTTATCGGCCCCAACAAAATAATGGTTTTTATAACGGATGGCCAGGTATTTTGTATTTGTGCTAAAAACCGTATCAATACCAATCAGGTGTACCGTATTTTCGGGAAAATAATAAAAGCTGTTTTTTAAAATAAATGCAGCCTGCTGCACATCAAAGGCTGTAACGCTGTTGGTAATGTCAATAATGCTTACTGCGGGCAGCAATTTAAGGATACTACCTTTGAGGGCAGCCTGGTATATATCCTTATCGCCAAGGTCAGTAGTTAAAGTTATTATTGCCATTAATTTTTCAAATATTTATTGCTAATCTTGTACAAGGCATTTGGTGCTGCAAATATTCAATTTAAATTCATAAAAATCCGGTACAATTTAATCATTTACTATTGAACGAGCTTAAGTTATCAATTGAAAATATAAACCCCGCTGTTTTATGGGGACCGAATAATGATCATTTCGAGATCATAAAAAAGAACTTTCCAAAGCTTAAGATCGTAGCCCGGGGTAACGAGGTTAAAGTATTAGGCGATGAGCATGAACTAACCATATTTGAGCAACGGTTTAATAATTTGCTGGAACATGTAGAGAAGTTTGAAAATTTGAATATTACAGACCTTGAAAGAATATTAGGCTCAAAAACTTCAACTGCTTCTGATATTTCATCAGATATAACTACCGATAAATTTGCCAGCGGCGAAGTTATCGTATTTGGCCCCAACGGCGTTATGGTTAAGGCGCGTACCGCCAATCAGCGTAAAATGGTTGATTGTATCAATAAAAGCGATATCCTTTTTGCCATTGGCCCCGCTGGAACGGGAAAGACCTATACAGCAGTTGCATTAGCGGTAAGGGCTTTAAAGAATAAAGAAATTAAGCGGATTATTTTAACCCGCCCGGCTGTAGAGGCAGGGGAAAACCTGGGTTTTTTACCCGGCGACCTGAAAGAAAAGATAGACCCATACCTGCGCCCTTTATATGACGCGCTGGATGATATGATACCGGCCGAGAAATTAAAATTATACCTGGAAAACCGTACCATTGAAATTGCTCCGCTGGCATTTATGCGTGGCCGTACCTTGGATAATTGTTTTGTAATATTGGATGAAGCGCAAAATGCTACCGATATGCAGCTGAAGATGTTTTTAACCCGCATGGGCCCATCGGCTAAGTTTATTGTTACCGGTGACGTTACTCAAATAGATTTGCCCAGGAAACAGCAATCCGGCTTGTTTACCGCGTTAAAGATATTAACCGACATCAAAGGCATAGAAATAGTTTACCTGAGCGGAGAAGACGTAGTACGCCATAAGCTGGTGCGTAAGATATTAGAAGCATACGGGGATATACAGTCGTAGGTGATGGTTCATGGTTGATAGTTAATAGTAAACTTTTGACAATCAACAATGAGCCATAAAACACTATGAACTATGAACAATTAACTATGAACTCAATTAAAGAAACACACTTCAACTTCCCCGGTCAAACCGGGTTTTATAAGGGTAAGGTCAGGGATGTTTATACCATAAATAATAAATACCTGGCCATGGTGGTTACCGACAGGATATCAGCATTTGATGTGGTATTACCTGAAGCTATACCATACAAAGGGCAGGTATTGAACCAGATAGCCGCTAAATTTTTACAGGCAACTGCCGATATTGTTCCTAACTGGGTAGTAACCGTACCCGACCCAAGCGTTACCATAGGCCGCATTTGCGAACCTTTTAAGGTCGAGATGGTTATCCGTGGATATTTGGCGGGCCATGCCGCACGCGAATATAGCGCCGGTAAACGGCAGGTATGCGGTGTAAGCTTACCCGAAGGATTAAAGGAAAACGATAAGCTGCCGGAACCGATTATTACGCCTACAACCAAAGCATCGGTAGGGCATGATGAGGATATATCAAGAGAGGAAATATTGAAGCAAAACATTGTTTCTGCTGATGATTATGCGCAGCTGGAAAAATATACCCGTGCGTTATTTCAACGTGGAACAGAAATTGCCGCTAAACAAGGTTTGATACTGGTAGATACCAAATACGAATTTGGCAAAGCCGATGGTAAGATATACCTTATAGACGAGATCCATACACCTGATTCGTCAAGATATTTTTACAGCGATGGATATGCTGAGCGCCAGCAAGATAACGAGCCTCAGAAACAATTGTCGAAGGAGTTTGTAAGGAAATGGCTCATTGAAAATGGTTTCCAGGGAAAAGACGGACAGGTAGTTCCGGAAATGACGCCGGAAATTGTTACCTCTATTTCTGAAAGATATATTGAGCTTTTTGAACAAATTACCGGTGAAAAGTTTGTTAAACCGGATGCTGAAAACGTACAGAGCAGGGTAGAAAACGCAATTAACAGGGCGTTAACGGCATTGTAATTTTATTTGCAAATAAAATTATATATTAGCACTTTAAAATTATCTGTAAAGAAATGAAATTTTCTGTCGATAAACACGAGAAATACATTTTGCTGAAACTCAATGAATCAAAACTGAATTCATTGATCACCCCTCAGTTAAAATCCGAATTGATCCTTATCAACACCGAAGGCCAAAGGAATATGATCCTTGATCTTTCGCAGATCAAGTTTGCCGATTCTTCCGGTTTAAGCAGTTTGTTGGTAGGCCATCGTTTATGCAAAAACGCCGAAGGCTCATTTATCCTTACGGGGTTGAATAGCGCGGTTGCCCGCCTTATTACCATATCCCAATTAGATAACGTACTTACTATCGTTCCTTCATGCGAAGAGGCTATTGACCTTATTTTTATGGAGGAGATAGAAAAAGAGCTGAAGAAAGAAGCCAGATAACCCCAATAATTGTTTACCATGTATGAAATTCGAAGTAACCATACTTGGCAGCAGTTCGGCAACTCCCATTTATAATCGTAACCCTACCTCGCAGGCATTAAATATTAATGACCGCTGGTATTTAGTTGACTGCGGCGAAGGCACGCAGCAGCAAATGCTTCGTTTTGATATTAAGGCAAGCAAAATAGACCATATTTTTATTAGTCACCTGCACGGCGATCATTATTTAGGTTTGGTTGGTTTACTATCGTCCCTGCACCTTAACGGGCGTAAAAAAGTATTAAATATTTATTGCCCGGCTCATTTAAAAGAAATTGTGGACCTGCAATTAAAATATTCAGAAACAACACTACAGTATCCACTTGAATATAAATTCACCAACGCCGATAGGGCGGAAGTAATTGTAGATAATGAAGATATTACTATTGAAACCATTCCGCTTGACCACCGCATAGCCTGCACGGGGTTTTTATTCAGACAGAAGAAACGCTTAAGAAAGCTTTTAAAAGATAAGCTGGAAGAGATAGGCATTCCTATAGAATATTATACCTCGCTAAAAAAAGGCAACGATTACACCGCTGCTGATGGAACGGTATATAAAAACAATACACTTACCACTGATTCGGATCAGCCTAAAACCTATTGCTACTGCTCTGACACTTTGTTTAGTGAAAACTATTTTGAACAAATAAGCAATGCAACCCTGTTATACCATGAGGCCACTTTTTTACATGATATGCTGGACAGGGCAGGCGAAACACATCATACCACAGCCTTACAAGCCGGTGAAATAGCATTGAAAACCCATGCTGAAAAATTGCTCATCGGCCATTTCTCAGCCCGGTACAAAAAACTGGATGAATTATTGGAGGAAGCGCAAAGTGTATTCCCCAATACGGAGTTGGCTATTGAAGGGAAAACGTTTATTATAAGTTGAGCATTTAGACTAAGATTTTATAACTTTTTAAAAGTTGTAAAATCTTACTGACTACCGACTACTCATACCTCAAAGCCTCAATAGGATCTAACCGCGATGCTTTTTGGGCCGGGTAGTAGCCAAAGAAAATTCCGGTAAGCGCGCAAACTACAAATGACAATAACACCGACCCCTGCGATATAATAGTAGGCCACGAAAGAATAAGCGTAACCAGTCTGCACGACACTATGCCGAGCAATACGCCTATAACACCCCCGGTTATGCTGATCAAAACGGCTTCCATTAAAAACTGGAGCAGTATATCTTTTCCGCGTGCGCCGATAGCCATTCTTAAGCCTATTTCGCGGGTACGTTCGGTAACAGATACATACATGATGTTCATAATGCCGATACCGCCGATAACGAGCGAGATACCCGCTATTACCGTTAATAAAACGGTTAATAACCCGCTTGTTGAGCTTAGTGTGCTGATTAGTTCGGCCTGGGTACGTACCTGGAAATCGTTGTCTTCATCAGAGCGTAAACGGTGCGAATCGCGCAGGATCTGCGTAATTTCCTTAGTTGCAGCATCCGTAACCGTTTCATTAGCTGCCGAAGCGTAAATATTTGAATAATAGATGCTTGCCAATATCCTTTTTTGTACGGTAGTATAAGGGGCTATTAAAATATCATCCTGGTCCTGGCCGAAAGCATTTTGTCCCTTCGGGTTTAATATGCCGATGATCTGGAACGGGATATTGCCAAAGCGGATCACTTTACCTATAGGGTTTTCATTTGGGAAAAGGTTGTCAATAACCGTTTGCCCTATAAGGCATACTTTTGCGGATGTCTGCACTTCTTCGTCTGAAAAAGGGATGCCATCTTTCAATGTCAGTTTACGGATATCCAAATACTCGGGGGCTACTCCCGACATGGAAGTTGGCCAGTTTTGTGCCCCATATATGGCCTGCCCCCTTGCGGTAACCGCAGGCGATACCCCTGTAATGTATTCGGCCTGTGCTTTTAGGGCCACTATATCCTTGCTGGTCAATGTTTGAAAACTTGACCCGGCAATTCTTACCCCGCCATTTAAATTACTGCTTGGCGAAACAGTGATCATGTTTGAGCCCATATTGGATAATGAAGCCTGTATGCTTTGTTTAGAGCCTTGCCCAATAGCCACCATAGCAATAACAGATGCAACCCCCATAATAATACCGAGCATAGTTAAAAACGCCCGCAGCTTATTACGCTGCAGCGCCCTTACCGCTATTACCAGGAGGTTATATATATTCATTATTCATGTGCTAAATAGTCATCACTTACCGGTAAAGCAGCCAGCGTTTCTTTGGCCGATTTTATATTGGCATTCGGCGTATCCTTTTGGATCATGCCATCCCTTAATAAAATGGTGCGGCTGCTAAAGGCGGCAATGTCGGGCTCATGGGTCACAAATACGATGGTCTTTCCCTGCTTTACATTCAGGTCCTGCATCAGGGCCATAATTTCGTAAGATGTACGGCTATCCAGATTTCCGGTAGCTTCATCCGCCAGTATCATTACCGGCTCATTTACCAGCGCCCGCGCAATGGCAACCCGCTGCTGTTGCCCGCCGGATAGCTGGCTTGGGGTATGATCGGACCTGTCCGCAAGTTTAACCGCTTCAAGCGCGTGTATGGCCCTTTCGCGGCGTTCGGCAGCGTTTATTCCTTTGTTGTACAACAGGGGCAATTCTACATTCTCTAATGCCGATGTTCGCGGCAGCAGGTTATAAGCCTGGAAAACAAAACCTATTTTATGATTGCGTAATGCTGCCAGCTCATCACGCCCCAGCTTTTTCACATCAACGCCATCCAATAAATAATCGCCAATGCTGGGTTTATCCAAACATCCTAAAATATTCAACAAGGTGGTTTTGCCCGATCCGCTGCTGCCCATAATGGTTACAAATTCGCCGGTTTGCACTTCAAAAGATATCCCTTTTAGCGCGCGTACGGTTTCGCTGCCCATTATAAATTCGCGCTTAAGCTCGCGTATCTCTAATATTTTTTTGCTCATCGGGTACGGGCTCCCCCTGCGCCACCGCCTCCTCCGCCACCTCTTGCGCCGCCACCACCACCACGTCTTGGCAGGAACGGACTTGCACCCGGAGCAGCCGAAGCTACCGATACCGCGCCGCCCGAAATTCCGGTTACTACCATATCGGTTTCTTTTAAACCTGACAGCACCTCTACATGCGTATTATCATTCAACCCGATATCTATTTTAGTGCGCACCAATTTTTTCCCGGTCAATACCCACACAAATGCCTTTTGCTTTACAACGCCTGTACTATCTTTACGGCTTTTTACATTGTGCAACGCCTGTGGCCCATTACCTGCCGCGGCTACTTTTTTATGGCCGCCCTTATGGGCAATTTCGCCTTCTATAGTGTAATCTTTTAGTAGGCCAGAGTCCGGAGTGAATGTTAAGGCTTTTGCAGGTATCAATAAAGCGTTATTCACCTCTTTGGTGTAAATAATAATATTAGCGGTCATACCCGGCTTTAACTTCATATCATCATTCGGGGCGGCAATTATGGTGGTATAGGTAACCACATTGGCCGATACGCTTGGATGCAGCCTTATATCTTCCACCGTACCGCCAAATTGGTCATTTATAAAAGCATCAACCGTAAACGAAGAGCGCTCACCTTTTTTAACATCGCCAATATCAGCCTCATCAACATTGGCTTGTACCTGCATTTTGGTAATATCCTTAGCTATAATAAACAGGGTAGGTGTGCTAAATGATGCGGCAACGGTTTGCCCTACACTTATGTTGCGGTTAAGTACAACCCCATCAATGGGTGAATATATATCCGCATAGGATAGGTTTTTTGTGGACGACCTAACTGTCGCCTCTGCCGATGCTACCGCTGCTTTTGCAGAGGTATAGGTAAACAGCGCGTTGTCATAATCGGCTTTGCTTATCGCATCGGTTTTAAACAATAAATTCTGGCGGTCATAATTATTTTTTTGCAGGTTCATCTGGCTTATGGCATTTTGCAGCTGGCCTTTATTCTGGTCTAAGGTTGCCTGCAGCAATGACTTATCCAGTTCGGCAATTAATTGTCCTTTTTTAACCTTTGTATTAAAATCAACATATAAGTATTTTAAAATGCCCGAAACTTGCGTGCCTACAGCAACGGTATCAACCGGCTCTATCCGGCCGGTAGCCGTCACGCTGGTGGCTATATACCCGCGCGTTGGTTTTTCTGATTCAACCACAACCGGCTTTTCTGTTTTGCGGATAAAGAAGAACCAAACCAGGAATATGGCTATCAATACACCTGCTATAATTAATATTTTTTTGTAATTTGTTTTCATGATAGCCCGTTGTTATAGTTTTCCATCATTATAGTTTAATGGGTACACCCTTATAAAAATCATATATTTTAGCGGTAAGCAATGCATTGTATTTTGCCTGTACATATTGTTGCTGTGCTTGTATAAACAGGTTTTTTTGCTGTAAAAAATCTACGATATTGGCTACGCCAACTTTCAATTGTTCGTTAACTATGCGGTAGCCTTCCTGGTTATATTTATAACCTTCAAGCGCAGCGTCATACTGGCTTTGCGCGTTTAATACGCTGATGTAGGCCCTTTCAACCGTTTGTGATAGTACCAGTTTTGTATCCCTGAAAGTGAGTTGGGCCTGGTCGACCCCTATTTTTGCTTCCTCTACCTGTGTTTTGACCACTCGCTTGGTAAAAATGGGTACGGTTAAGTTAAGCCCTAATTGCTGGGTAAAGTTGTTGTTGAACTGGTTATAAAAAGCGCCGTTACCTGTAGTATACCCAGTTGAAAGCGCGCCGCCTGCTGTTAAACTCGGCTTATAACCCGCCCTTGCCTTTAACACATCAAATTTGGCTATTTGTACGCCTATCTGGCCATTCTTTATTTCGGGCCGGGTTTGTAAGGCAGTTTGCTCAACTTCCTGAAACGGCGCAACCGGCTGTTTGGCTATAACTGTATCCGGTTTAACAATATCAAATGATGCCCCGCCCGGCAATATTAATAGCTGCTTAAGCGTAAGCAGGTCCTGCCGTTCCTGGTTTTGCGCTGTGATGAGGGTATATTTATCGGTAGATTGTTGCGCCTGTAGTTGTATCAGGTCCTTACGGGCTATGCTGCCCGCATCATACTTTTGTTGCGCTTGTTTTACCTGCGCGGTTGATACGCTCACCAGGTCCTGATCATATATAATGGTTTCTTTGTCCAGCAAAATAGCGAGGTAGGCCTGCGTAACCTGTAACGTAACATCATTTTCCTGTTGGATGATATTTAAGTTAGCCGACTCGATAGCCAGGTTTTTTTGCGAGATATTATTATTGAGGAGGTTGCCGTTATATAGTGTAACATTAGAGCTTACCCCATAATTGCCCGAAGCATAAATGCCGGACGAACCTGTGCCGCTGGTTCCTCTTGTATTGGCATGTCCAAAATCCTGCGAGGCGGTACCCGTCAGATCGGGTAGTTTAGCGGCCTTTGCCAGCAAAAATTCCTGCTGGCTGGTTTTTTGGCTTAACCTAAGGCTGTTGATCTGTATATTATTGTCTTTGGCGTAATTGATACATTTAACAAGGTCCCACACTACCGATTTGCCTATTAATGTGCTATCCTGGGCATATAAATTACCATAAGCAACAACGAGCAGGAGTAAGAGTATTGTATATTTTCTTTTTAGTAACATAATAACAACTGGGCCATCGGCTTAAATTTTTTTGTATCATAAATATTAAACAGGTAATAATATTTAAGGCCAAATTGTTTGACTTACTGTTGTTTAGCTTTGTAATAATTTGATTACGGCTTAAGTTAATATAGAAAATACCTATATTTAATACCTATAAAGCATCATGGAAACACCCGAAGAAAAAAAAGATACCCGCCTGTTTATACCAAGAGAAAATGGTTTTGGCTGGGATTTAAATTGGGCTAATAAATGGAGTTATGCCTGGTTGGCTTTAATATTAGGATTGCCTTTTCTTATTATCATTTTGGCCATTTGTTTTAAATGATCTTAAAAATTATAACCCAGTCCAAATTTTACACCGGTATCAATCAGGTTAAAGTTTGAACCCGAAGCACCGCCAAACGGTACAATGGTATGATTTTGAAAAAATGGGTTAACAAAAATTTGTACGTGCCCGAAAGCATATTTGGCGCCAAACCCTAACTCACAACCAATTCCGGTTTGTTTAGTTGCTGAAGAATTAGCCTCACTGCTCGCGTAATTTGTTTCAAAATCTGCCAATATCCCGCAATCTGCAAACAGGTATTTAAAAAAGGTAAATTTTGCAATAACCGGTACGGTAATCAAATTGAGCTCGCCATTATACGTAGCGCCTCTTGGGCCTATTGTGGTTAGTTGTATAGTATTGTTATTATACTGCAAACCCGACTCTATCGAAAAAACGGGGTTTATATTGCGCGAATAATTTAGACTGAAAACCTTTCCTTTACTATCGTTATAACCAAAATCACCAATTGCGCCATGAATATTTACCGTATTTGACGTGGACGCATATTGTACAGATATATTATTGTTTGATTGAGCGAAGCCCTTTACACTTAAAATAACCAGGATAAGTAACGTAAGTTTAAATTTCATAAATTGTAACAGGTTTAGTTTGGGCCAAATATATATTAAATCGGGTAAGCGTAAAGAGGCTTTTTTCTTTATCTTGCTTTTCCAATTATAACCCCTTACGATGAAAAAGTCAATAACGCTACTGCTGGTCCTGATTTTATCCGCTACCTGTTTTGCCCAAATAAAAGTTGAACATCTTTTAACCGAAGATCTGGCCGACCCCGTAAGCATAGATGCGTTAATCCCGCGGTTTAGCTGGCAATTGGCTGGCGGCGACCGGCGCGGTGTGATGCAGACTGCTTATGAACTTATAGTTTCTGCAGGTAAACACCAGGTATGGAAAGCTGGTAAGGTAATGTCAGACCAATCGGTGTATGTTGATTATAAAGGTGAGCCACTAACATCCGGAAAAAAATACTATTGGCAGGTAAGAGTTTGGGATAATACCGGTAAAGCATCTGAATGGAGCGCACCTGCCTCTTTCCAAATGGGCCTGCTTACACCCGCCGATTGGAAGGCGCAATGGATAACGCCGGGTTTTGTAGAGGATTCGGTAAACCGGCCAAGCCCCATATTTCGGAAAGAGTTTGCGTTAACAAAGAAAATACAATCGGCAACGGCTTATATAACCGCGCATGGATTGTACGAGGCGCAGATAAACGGGCAACGTGTTGGCAAAGATTATTTAACCCCCGGCTGGACAAGCTATAACAAACGCCTGCAATACCAGGCTTATGATGTTACCGCCTTATTAAAACAAGGCGAAAACGCGGTCGGCGTTACGTTAGGCAACGGCTGGTATCGCGGCGGCGTTGGCTATAACCCTAAACCCAATCTTTACGGTAAAGACATAGCCCTGTTGTTTCAACTGGAGGTTACTTATACTGATGGT
>Ga0193702_1000122_pt1 | contig 32136 bp, 32 predicted proteins | sample U3a1metaG_FD_143060 | JGI IMG/M metagenome (GOLD analysis project Ga0193702, IMG submission 143060) | Soil microbial communities from a riparian zone of the East river system, Colorado, United States - U3a1 | ecosystem: Environmental > Terrestrial > Soil > Riparian zone | place: USA: East River... | reverse complement strand
CCTTTAGCTGGCGCACCAGTTCATCATGCCCAACGGGTACCCCTTTTATGCCGCTGCTGTCAGGCTTTTGGGTGGTGTTGATCTTGCCTTTATCCATTATCAGGGTGGCATACTTGTTTAGCGCGGTATCAAGCTTTTGGTAAGGTTTTGGCGCCCACCAGGTAAAGGCAGGGTCATAACCGGTATAAAAATCATAAAAGCTCTTAAGGCGACTCCTTAAACCCAGCACAGCAGCTTTGCCTTTACGGGCCAGCGGCATATCCAGCGATTTAACCGCACCAAACGATGCCTGCGATGCTTTTACCGCCTTTAATATATTGTTCAGCTGCAGGGCAACTTCCTGCCCGTCGAGCGAAATGCCACGGCGGCGTTTCTTTTCTAACTGGTAGATCTCCTCTGCAAAAGGGATGTAGGTAGTTATTTTATTGTATTCATCGTCATCAAGTTTTATGGCGCCAAGGTCAAAGGTGATCTGTTTTTTCAGCAGGGTATAATCCACCTTGCCGTAAATGCTCATGCTGTCAAAATCGGTTTGCTTTAGCTTTTCAAGGTAGTCGTTGCAAATGTCGGTTAAGCGTTTGCGTTCTTCGGGCGAGGTTTGTACCGATTGATTTTCGTAGCCGTCAATAGCGGTATAGGGCGAGTAAAAATCGCGGATGGCATTCATGTCCTGTCCGTATTGAATGATCAGTCCGGATACCTCACTGGCCTGTTCATACAAAGGTGATTTAGCCGGAATAGTTTGTGCCGATAGTGTGCCAATCGAACCCAAAAAAAGAAAACAAATGATAACAGGCTTTAATAAACCTTTGAAACTTGCGGACAGTTTGTTACAGAACATGCGGCTACAGGGTTAAGTTTTACAGGTGAAATATAGGATAATTTAACGCACGATAAAAATAGGCGGGTTACTGCGGGTTTAATAACTATAAATTAACAGGTTATAGCGGGATTTTAGCAGAGGGGGGGGGGAAGGGGAAGGGAAGTCCATAGTCCATAGTCCATAGATGGATTATTCATTGGTAGGAAATTGTCATGAAAGAAAACTTTTCTACACTTTAAAAAAGGAAGGGGAATTATTTTTGAAAAAAACGTAAATTTGAATATGGGTAAGGTCAAGTCAGAAAAAATCAACTATGCAATTCCTGGGGATGCCATGTCTGAAAAGGAATTTGAAGCAATGATAAAAAAAGCAGAGGATGGTCCATTTCATACCATTCAAAAGGTTAAAACTGAATTGGCAAAATGGAAAGCCAAATACTCGAAGTAGTTGTTAGTGATATGGCTTTAAAAAGCCTTGAACAGATTTATGAGTATGGCATTGAAACCTTTGCAATTAATGCTGCAACAATATTTATTGAAGAGTTGATTGCACGGATAGAGCAACTTTCCAAAAATTATCTTTTTCATCCCGAATGCAGGTTTTTATCTACCAAATCGCAAATGTATCGCAACCTGATGCATGGAAGTTATTTGGTGATATACAGAATCACCCCTACCCGTATTGAAGTGGTGAATGTTTTACATGGTAGCAGAAGCATATCGGCAATTAAATCCTCAAGAAAAATAAAGATTTAACTATCCCCATTAACAAAAAAACCGGGTGTTACTCAATTGAATAAGCACCCGGCTGTAAACTCCCATTGTTTAGTTTTTTATTAATGCAGCGCTGTTTTGCTGTATAGATGATACTCACCCGGGGCAAGCGTCATATTATAGGCTAATGAGGTTACATTTATGGTTGAACCGGTAAAATTATCTGTCCAGGTACCTGTTGCCGGGAAAGTTATGGCAGCTGTATTGGTAACCACGCCAAAGTTCCCTACCACTTCAATACTGTTTGAGGCATCCGTCATCTGGATGGTTTTTACAGCGCCGTTTAAGCTGTATTTAAAAGTGGTGCTGGTAAATACGGGGTTGTTTATTTTCCATTTGATCATCTGCGAATAAACTTTAAATAAATGCTGGCGATCCGGCTCATTCATATATCCCCAAAGCGGGTCTTTATCCCCCAAACGATCGTTATTATTATTTATGCTGATGTCATATCCGCGCTCACCAAATTGCCACACCATTTTTGGGCCGGGCGATGAGAACATAAAGGCCGCTCCCATTTCATCACGCTTTAAACCTGTTGCCTTGTCTTTAACGCTATAGGTACCGCTGGCGTTGCCATACATGTAGTTTTTAAATTGCAGGCGTTCCTCATCATGGCTTTCAAAGTAGGCTACCAACGCATAAGGGTTGCTAAAACCATAGCCATCATAAAACAAACCCGACAGGTCCCATGACCCACCGGCATCGTTATAGCTCATTAAAGCCTGCTCTGCCGGGGTGCTCAGGTTTGTCCATGTCATCATGCCTTCGTTGGCCAACTCGCCTTCTTCCTGGTTACCGGCAAAGTATTCAAGTATCACGTAAAATTTGGGATCGATGCTTTTTATGTAGTTATTATAATCCTTCCAGATAGCAACCCGGCTGGCGTCATAATTACCCCAGGCAGCCACATCAGTACCGCTGTTGGTTTGGGTAAAGCCTTTGGCAAGGTCAAAACGGAAGCCATCAATCTTATACTCCTGCATCCAAAACTTCAGCACATTTTTAACGAAGTATTTGGTTGCTGCACTCTCGTGGTTAAACTGGTAGCCAACATTGTAAGGGTGCGTAGGCGTTGTATTATACCACGGATTGTTTGCAGGCACTCCCCCGCTCGAATACAGCTGCACCATTGGCGATGAACCAAACGAGTGGTTAAGCACAATATCCTGTATCACGGCGATCCCTTTGGCGTGGCAGGCGTCAATAAGAGCTTTCAGATCATTTTTTGTACCGTAGTATTTATCAGGGGCAAAGTAATAATTAGGGTTATATCCCCATGAATCGTTACCCTCAAATTCACTTACCGGCATCAGTTCAATGGCATTAACACCCAGGCGCGCAATGTAATTCAGGGTATCTTTAATGGTTTTATAGCTGTGTGTTTTCACAAAGTCGCGCACCAGCAGTTCATAAATCACCAGGTTTTTAGGCTCGGGACGCGTAAAGTTGGTGGTTGTCCAGCCGTAAGCCGGCTGATTGGCCTGCATAACGCTCACTATCCCGTTAGCTTTGCCTGCCGGATATGCCTTAAGGTGCGGATAAATGGATGCATCAATGTATTTATCATTAGCAGAGTCGAGCACTTTTTCGCAATAAGGGTCGCCTATTTTCAATGATTTATCGACGTAATATTGGTAGGCATATTCAGTATTAGGGTCGAGGTTATCAACCTGGACCCACCAGCGGGTGCCGTCGGTCGAGTTGGTCATGGCATATTTAGTATCCGTGGTCGACCAGCTATTAAAATCACCGGTTACGGTTACTGATTTTTTACCGGGCGCATACAAATTAAAAATAGCCGACTTACCGCCATTAATAAAAGTAACCCCGTCACCGGCTCCTGCCGGTACATCTTTAGCTGTTGGATTATCGGGAACGTTCCCGGAACCTTTGTCGACAGAAGGCGTTTTTTTGCATGAAATAGCACCCGCCAGCAAAATGCAGACAAGCAACAAGTACAAATTCCTGATTTTCATTTATTTTTCTCGTTAAAATTGGTGCCTAAAGGTAGTTTGATTTTTCTATTTTATTGGTTTTTTGTTGAAATGATTTAAGGTTGGAATGTTGTAAGGTTGGAAGGTTGGAATGTTGTAAAGTTGGAATGTTGTAAAGTTGGAATGTTGTAAGGTTGGAATGTTGTAAGGTTGGAATGTTGTAAAGTTGGAATGTTGTAAGGTTGGAATGTTGTAAAGTTATTGGGGTTGATGATATTAAGCTGGCTATTCTTTTCCCGCATTCAGTTTGGTTAGTAAAGTTTATTTATAAATGTTAAGACAGCCAGGCATTAAAGCAGATTATGCACGCTACAAAAGAACATTACAACTTTGCAACCTTACAACGTTTCAACAACCTATTCAACAAACTTCTTCACCATATCAATCAGTTCGGTCATGTCAAATGGTTTTTGAAGATAGGAGTCGGCAAGGCCTTCTTCGGCAATCTGTTTTATATTACTTACCGCCGAAATAATGATCACCGGGATATGTTTTGTTTTGGGATTTGTTTTCAGCTCCCTGCTTAATTGCTGACCGTTGGCATCGCTTTTCCATTCTGTTAGCCAGTTATCCATCAGGATCAGGTTGGGATTGTGATCATTTACATTCCTCAGGATTTTGGAGTCGCCTGATGAGATCACTTCATACCCCTGCTCTTCCAGTATGTAAACAATGGTATCCCTAATGTCTTTATCATCTTCAATAACCATTATTTTTTTTGACATAACCTTTCAAGCTCCTTCGTTATTCTATAACAATCAGAAGGATAGGTTTTGTTTTAGGTTGATGATTTTATTTTTTGGGGGTATCTTCTCTATCTAAATTCCCTAATGGAGAAAAAGCTTTTTTTGATGCCCACTTTCTGATTAATCTCTTACTGTAAGCCCGGGCATCCTCGATACTAAATGATATTTCAAGTTTTTTTCTCATAGCCTTGCATTAAATAAACTTCGAATTCTCTGTATCGCAATATCATACAATACAAAAACTATACCTCCAGACTGTTATAGCAAATCCTGCATCTTGGCTCGTAACTTTCCTTTTCGCCAAGCAGTATTCTGCCTTCATCAGGCACCAGCCGGTATGAGTACATCGCAGGGTTACCACATCTAACGCATACGGCATGCAGCTTAGTTACTGATTCGGCCATGGCCATTATAGCGGGCATAGGGCCAAAAGGGCGGCCCTTAAAATCCAAATCTAAACCGGCAACAATTACCCGGATGCCTCTGTTTGCAAGTATATTACATACATCCGGCAGCTCTGCATCAAAAAACTGGGCTTCATCAATTCCTATCACATGCACATCGCTGCCCAGCAATAGTATAGACGATGCATTCTCAACCGGGGTCGACGGGATGGAAATTGAGCTGTGCGACACCAGCGCATTCTCCTCATACCGGGTGTCGGCCTTCGGACTAAAGATCTCTACCTTTAACCTGGCTATTTTAGCCCGGTTAAGTCGGCGGATCAGTTCCTCCGTCTTGCCCGAAAACATCGAGCCGCAAACCACCTCGATACTTCCGCCCAGTTCATTTCTTCGCTTAAACACATCTTCAATAAACACCAAGCTGCTGATTTTTTTTATAAATAGATTTAGTCCGAAAGTCGGGAAAGTCCGTAAGTCCGAAAGATAAAATGTTGTTTATCTACTGGTCTCCGGCCTCTAATCACTAATCTCAAACCACAAATATCAGAATTTAATCTTATTTTTGATTGGCATTTTCCCAACATTGATCCATGAAGCAAAAGGAAGTATTTAAAAAGATAGGTGGCATTATAAAAGAGCTGAGTGAACAATATGAATACCTGGAAACAGTATCAGATAATTTGAATGACCTGGAACTTGAGCTTTTTGTTGCCAACGCACATTTTTTAACCGACCATATTGAAATATTATGCAAGCTGAACCTGCAAAATAAACCCAGACGGCCTGTTATTGAAAAACCGGAAACCACCTATCAGCAAAAATTCTTTGAACCGGTAGTGCAGCAAATGAAACCCGGTGTTGATTTAAGAGCGTTAAAACCTTCAGTACCTGCCGCGAAACCTGCTGAAGCTGAAGTTATAAACAAACAGCCCCAACCGGAAGTACAGGAAGAAAAACCAGCCAAAAAAGCAGGCAAGCCTGAAGCTGACGAAAAACAAGAAGGGGAGCATATTGTGCCGCAATTTGATTTTACTTCACAAACTCCCGCCGATACCTATTCATTTATACAGGAAGAACCTGAAACCATAAGGCATGAGCTGGTTTTGGATGAAGCCGATACTTGGGAAGACGAGGATGAAGCAGAAGTGGTGGTTGAACCAAAAAAAGAAATTGAAGCAGAAGATATCCCGGTTGAAATAATTGAAGACGCAGTTGTATTGCCAACAGCTGAGGAAATAACAGAAACAACAATAGAGGAAGTAAAAGCAGAAGCAGAAACAGAAGAGCAACCTGAAGCCGCCAAACCTGTGGAGGAGCCTATAAGTAATGGAACTGTTAAAGAGGAAGAAGCAGAAGTAATTACCCGGAACCAGAAGATGTCATCGCAGATAGGTGATAAAGCAACTTCAAAAAGCGAGCAGTTAAGTATAAAGCCCATCAGTGATATTAAGCTGGCCATAACATTGAACGATAAGCTGCTTTATGTAAAAGACCTTTTTAATGGCTATAATCTTGCCTACAGCGAAGCTATTGAAATACTAAACCGCTTTAATACTTTCGAAGAGGCCCAGCGCTTTTTACGAACCAATTACGTAGTCAAAAATAACTGGGAAGGCAAACAGGCCACAGCCGATAAGTTTTATGCGCTGTTGAAGAGAAGATACGCTTAGTGAGTTGGCAGTTTTGAGTGGGCAGTTGGCGGTATTAGATAAATAACCTTTCTTAAACCTTTACAATAATTAAATGACTACCGGAAAATATATTGATCCTTTAGTTGACTTTGCTTTCAAGAAGATTTTTGGCAGCGAGCCGAATAAAGATCTGCTGATTGCTTTTTTAAACGAGGTGTTTCGAGGGCGAAAGCACATTGTAGACCTGGTTTACAATAAGAACGAGCATCCCGGTGATTTAAAAGATGAAGGCGCTGCTATATTCGACCTGCTTTGTACTGGCGCAAATGACGAAAAATTTTTAATTGAAGTTCAGCGTGGCCGGCAGGGTAATTTCAAGGAAAGAGCTTTGTTTTATACTTCACGGCTCATCAGTGATCAGGCTCCCAAAGGCAGGCGCAGCGAATGGGCATATAATCTTACTGAGGTTTACCTGGTTGCTTTATTAGAAGATTTCACTTTACAAATAAGCGACGGGAAAGAATATCTGCATGATATTTGCCTGTGCAACAGAGAAACAGGTGAAATATTTTACGATAAACTGGGTTATACGTATATAGAATTACGTAAATTTGTTAAAGAGGGCGCCGAGTTGGAAACAGATCTGGACAAATGGCTTTATGTATTAAAAAACATGAGCCGGATGGATAAGATCCCGGCATACTTGCGAAAACCCATATTTGAAAAACTGTTCAGCATTGCTGAATATACTAATTTGACAAAGGAGGAAAAGACCATGTACGATAGCAGCATGAAATATAAATGGGACAATAAAAATGTACTGGATTATGCGATAAAAGAAGGCTTTGAACAAGGTCTTGAACAAGGTCTTGAAAAAGGTATTGAAAAAGGTATTGAAAAAGGTATTGAAAAAGGCAAACTTGAAGAAGCAAGAGAAATTGCCCGTGAATTAAAAAAAGAAGGCTTGACAATTGAGTTTATTGCTAAAACAACTAAGCTATCAGTTGAAGAAATAGAAAATCTTTGACTTTTTAGCACCTTTTGAATGTTTCTACTGCAAACTGCTCACCGCAAACTGCAAACTCATTTAAACAATCCCCATCCGGTTCGAATCCAGCTTAAGGAGCACGAACAGCAAAATAGTAAAGCTTAGCAGTGATGAACCTCCATAGCTGATAAATGGCAGCGGGATGCCTATTACAGGCACCAAACCAATGGTCATACCGATGTTGATCATTACGTGAAAGAATATAACCGATGCCACGCCATAGGCATAGATGCGTGAGAATGGCGATCGCTGCCGTTCAGCTATAAAGATGAGCCGGAGCACCAAAAACAGGTACAGACCGAGCACTGTTAATGATCCTGCAAAGCCCCACTCCTCGCCTACTGTACAAAAAATAAAATCGGTACTTTGCTCCGGTACAAATGAATACTTGGTTTGTGTGCCTTTTAAATAACCCTTACCCCACATTTTACCGGAACCAATAGCAATTTTTGACTGATTAAGGTTGTAGCCTTTTCCCCGTAAATCGCTCTTAATGCCTAAAATAATATCTATCCTTACCTTTTGGTGCGGCTTTAAAACGCTGTTATAAATAAACTTAACGCTAAACACAAACACTACGCAAATGGCTAAGCCGGTAAGCATGGTGTACACCACCTTTTTATTACGGCGGAACAAGCCAACAACAGCCAGTGTTATTGCCACAATGATCCCTATTACCGAAAGCGGCGGAAACAAAATTGAAGTTACAAACAGGGCTATAAACAGGGCTCCTATTATCAAAAAATAAGGCGAAAGGCCCTCCCTGTACAATACAAAAACCATTGATAAAAACACCAGCGTCGACCCCATATCAGGCTGCATCATTATCAGGAACATTGGCACACCTATAATTGCTGCCGCTATAGCAAATGCCTTTGGTTCAGCAACGCGGATGTTAGGCCCGCTTAGGTAACGTGCCAGCAACAAACAGGTGGCAAACTTTGCAAATTCAGAGGGCTGCAGCCTGAAACCACCGCCCATATTTATCCATGCCTGGTTGCCGCCTACATTTCTTCCAACTACCAAAACAATGGCCAGCAACAACAGCGTTATGATATAAAATGCAGGGGCCAGTGCGGTAATAAACCTGCTCTCGAGCAATAATATTACCCCCCCTACCAGTATAGAAACTACTATAAACGTAAATTGCTTTCCATAATTGGTATGTGCATCAATAATGCTTGGGTAGCGTTCATCAAATACCGCAGCATGAATATTAAACCAGCCGATGGTGCACAGCGCAAGAAATATAAATACCGTTACCCAATCAACATTAAAAAAGAAACTGCGCTGGTTATTTATCATCTTTCCTCCCTGGTAATACAGCTAGAAGCCTGGTTGATGAATCTTTTTTATCACGGCGCGATGCACCTTTCAGCCCTTTGATCTGTTTCTTCAAAGAATCTGTTTTCGCCTTTTTGGCGGTGTCTTTTGACAATACTTTCTTTCTGAAACGGCTGTAGTAAAGCGCCGAATCAGGCAGGCGGTTGGCATTTGCAAAATGCTCAACAGTTATCCCAGATTCACGCAGAGAGATGCTTCCCCTTAAATATTGTTCAACTATAAAGCTGGCTATGGGAGCTGCCCAGTGGGCACCCTCACCTGAATTCTCAACCACCACAGCAATAGCAATTTTAGGGTTTTCCCTTGGTGCAAACGCAACGAATACGGAGTGCGCCTCGCCGCCCGGGTTTTGTGCGGTTCCTGTTTTTCCGCACATGATGATGCCAGGAATTTTTGAATGGTTACCCGTACCATGTTCAACCACCGCCTCCATCCCGTTTATAACCGGTTCAAAATTCCCTGAATCTATCCCCACATAATTTCTTAAAGTATATTCTTTCTTTATAACATTTTGCACACCAATAGCCTTTACTAAATGTGGTTTGTAGTAATAACCGTGATTGGCAATGGTGCACTCCAGGTTGGCCATCTGCAAAGGTGTGGCCAGCAGTTCGCCCTGGCCAATTGCAAGCGACAAAATGGTGCTTGAACGCCATCCCCCTTTTTTATAAATATTATCATAATATAACGGCGTAGGCACGTTGCCCCTGCTCTCCCCCGGAACGTCAAGGTCAAGCCTGGTGCCCAGGCCAAATTTCTTTACATTATTGCGCCAGTCGGTATAGGTTGCTTCTGTCTGTTTGATGCCGTTATGATCAATGATCTTTTGAAAAACCATTGAAAAGTATCCATTACATGATTCGGCCACAGCACTGCTCATGTTCACTAAGCCGTGCGCTTCGCCGTTATTACACTTTACTCTCCTGTTACCTGCCTGGTAATATCCCGGGCAATAATAGGTGGTTTGAGGGGTGATGATCCCCTCCTCCAATGCGATAAGTGCGCTCAGCGGTTTAAACGACGAACCCGGCGGATACTTGGCCTGTACCGGCCGTATAAAAAACGGGTTATAAACATTGGCATACATCTTTGCAGCGTTATTACCACGCTCACGGCCTACCATAAGGTTTGGGTCGTAAGTTGGGCTGCTTACATAACAAAGGATCTCGCCGGTTGATGGCTCAATCGCAACAATACTGCCCACCTTATTTTGCATCAGCCTTTCGCCAAGCTTTTGGATCGTTATATCCAATGAGGAAGTTAAACGCTGGCCCGGAACTGCGGCAGTATCATATAATCCGTTGGCAAACTTCCCTTTCAAAGTGCCCCGCGAGTCAACCATTTGGTTACTGACGCCACGCTGGCCCCGCAATACGTTTTCATATGATTTTTCTACCCCTGTTACGCCGATAAAATCTCCGGGATGATAATAACCGTTCGATCGCTTAATATCGTTGTCCTGCACCTCACCGATATACCCGAGGAATTGTGCGGCAACTGAATCGGGGTAATTGCGCAGGTACCTGGTTATAGCAGAAAAGCCGGGAAATTCAGAAAGCCGTTCAGACACCGAAGCGTACGTTTGCGCAGTAAGCTGCTTTTCAAAAACTGATTTAAGCACAGGCGAGTATTTCCACGCTTTTACCCAGCGTTTATTAAAGCCATCCCGGTCAATTCCCAAAAGCTTGCAAAATTCCACGGTATCAAATGGTTTAACCTCGCGCGGCGTTATCATGATATCGTAAAACGGCTCATTCTGCACAAGGATTTTCCCGTTACGATCTAAGATTGGGCCACGGGCCGGATATACTATAGTTTGCCTTAAAACATTTTTACCGGCATATATGGCATACTTGGGGTCAACAATCTGGATATAGAACAGCCGCGCCAGCAGTACAATAATTATAGTTATAAAAATTCCAGCTATAACGTAGCGCCGCTCAAAAAAACTATTCATTTACGCTCTTTCTTCTTGAAAAATAACAAACCCGAAATTAACATTAAAAACACGGTAAATAATGAACTCAATAAAATCCGGCTTATTGTAAATTCAATTTGCGAAAGGCTGAAAGCTTCGAGGTTGATAAGGAAAAAGTGATGAACCAGGGTGAGAACAACAGAATACGTTAAAAACCACCTGAAACCCATTATGCTTAATGTAGGTTCCGGCTCGTTATCAAAACCATCCTTTTGAACGGTTATGCTGATGAATAAAATTCGAACAAAGGCAAGCACAACGCAGGCGGCTGCATGCAGGCCAGGCGTATCATAAAATGCGTCAATAGTAATGCCTATGATAAATGCCAGCGCAAAAAGCAAAACGTTCGGCACCTCAAATGGCAGCAGTAAGATGAACAGGATATAAAAATAGGGTGTTGAAAGATTATAGATATTGATGTTCTTCAATAAAAAAACCTGGATAAACACCAGTACTATAAACCTCAGAAAATTGACTATAATGCTCTTACTCATCTTTTTTTTGCTGAGCCTCCAATCCCGTTTGCTCGTCGGCAAATTTATTATCAACTACATATACATATTGCAGCTTTGTAAAATCAACAGCGAGCGCCACATCCATATTTAATGATACGCCGCCGCCTTTGGTTTTAAGGCTGCTGATGGTGCCTATCGGAATGCCTTCGGGAAATAATGAGTAACCTGATGTTACTACCTTTTCGCCAACCTTTGGCTGAGCGTTATTTGATACATCCCGGAGTAATCCTTTATGCGGATTAAGCTCTTCTCCCCATTGTATATACCCTATCTCCTTATTAGTGGCCAGCATTGCGCTGAACTGTGAATCTTTATGCAGCAGGGACTGGATCACCGAAAAATGGTCGGATACTAAAACCACCTTGCCTACCAGCCCTGAGTTACATATCACACCCATTCCTTTTGCAATTCCCTGCTTGCTACCCTTATTTATAGTGATATAGTTATTCGCCCTGTTAGTTGAGTTATTGATAACCCTTGCTACAATATACTCATATTGTTGTTTGTAAACAGTGTCATTAACCTTATGCTTATTTAAGGTATCGGCATATAACGACGATTTAAGCTGGTTACGTAACCGCGCATTTTCATGCGCAAGGCTGTCGTTATTATCTTTTAATGACAAGTAGCTTTTAAACTCGCTAACACGAGCATACAAACCACCGGTAACCTGGTTTGACGAATTTATAAAAACAGCCTTTTGAAATGAGTTGTATTTAATGTAGATGAGCAGCGCCGAAATCTCAAAAATAATGAACAAAAAGAATGCGTTATACTTAGTGATAAATATCAGGAGATTGCGCATTGTTAGAGATTAGTTAATTGGAGATTAGAGATTAGTTAAATGAATTAGACTTTGACGTCAGCTTGCTTTCTTAAAAAATTGATATAACCATTTATCATTTTCATACATTCTTCACAGTCGTTTTTAAAAGATTCAAATATTTTCTCATCGATGAATTTGTTGTCGAGTGCAATAATCAAATGATCGATAGTTTCCGCGGCAGAACCACGGGCATTTACCAGGAATTTGGCAGCATCGATATAATGAAATCTTCCATGCCCCTCGGCAATATTATTTCCTATTGATCTGGAAGACCGGATTATTTGATCGCTTAATCGATATTTTTCTTCGGCAGAGAATGATTTAGTCAGATCAGATATATTGTTACGCAATATCCTTGCTTTTTTCCATACCTCGAGATCAGTAAAAGAGTTCATGTTTAAATCTCCTAAAAAGTACTTGATTTTAGCATAAGCCTATCCAACCATAAAGAACTAATCTCTAATCTCCGGTCTCTAACCTCTAACTACTGCATTAAAAATTTAAAATTACCAATATTTTTAAGGGCAGTGCCTGTTCCGCGTACTACGGCGCGCAATGGATCTTCGGCAACGTGAACCGGCAATTTGGTTTTTGCGGCAATACGTTTATCAAGGCCGCGCAGCAAGGCGCCGCCGCCGGTTAAATAAATACCGGTTTGATAAATATCAGCCGAAAGCTCCGGCGGAGTGATCTCTAACGCTTTCAGGATAGCCTCCTCTATTTTCGAGATAGATTTATCAAGGCAATGTGCAATTTCCGAATAGGAAACCATTATCTGTTTTGGCACGCCTGTCATCAAATCACGGCCCTGTACTGCAAAGTCAGTTGGTGGGTCTGCAAGCTCAGGCAATGCGGCGCCAACTTCAATTTTTATTTTTTCAGCAGTCCTGTCGCCAATCATAATATTGTGCTGACGGCGAATGTACTGAACAATATCAGAGTCGAAGTTGTCACCCGCAACGCGGATAGACTGATCGCAAACGATACCTGACAAGGCGATAACCGCAATCTCGGTTGTACCACCGCCAATATCAATAATCATGTTGCCCATTGGCTCTTCCACATCAATACCGATACCTACCGCAGCAGCCATAGGCTCGTGGATCAGGTAAACTTCTTTAGCCCCGGCAATCTCCGCAGAGTCACGTACGGCACGTTTTTCAACCTCGGTAATACCCGATGGGATACAGATCACCATCCGCAACGATGGGAAGAACCAGCCTTTACCCTGGTTTATCATTTTTATCATCCCGCGGATCATGTGCTCGGCAGCGTTAAAGTCGGCAATTACACCGTCTTTCAATGGCCTAACTGTACGGATATTATCGTGCGTTTTGCCTTCCATCTGCATCGCCTGGCGGCCAATGGCAATTACTTTGTTGGTTGTACGGTCAAAAGCTACAATTGACGGTTCATCAACAACAACTTTATCATTATGTATTATGAGGGTATTTGCGGTACCTAAATCAATAGCAATTTCTTGTGTAAAAAAATTAAATAGACCCATCTGGTTTTATTTCAAAAATTAGCTGCAAAATTAAATATTTAGTAGCACGAATTGTACGAATGTAAGCTAATTAAAACGAATTAATCTATGCCAGCTGAGTTAGTTAGCTAATATTATTTTATTCGTGCAATTCGCTTTTAATTCGTGCAATCCGTGTCAATTCGTTTTATTATTAGTGTTTAAAATGGCGTATGCCGGTAGTAACCATCGAAATGTTTTTCTGGTCGCACATTTCAACAGAAAGCTTGTCGTTTATTGAGCCCCCCGGTTGCAAAACAGCCACTATTCCGGCCTCGGCAGCCAGCTCAACACAATCCGGAAAAGGGAAAAAAGCATCAGATGCCATAACCGCACCTTTCAGATCAAAACCAAAACTTTCAGCTTTAATCACTGCCTGTTTTAATGAATCAACCCTTGATGTTTGTCCTACCCCGCTTGCCATTAACTGGCCATTCTTGGCAAATACAATAGTATTTGATTTGGTGTGTTTTACTACTTTATTGGCAAAAAACAGGTCATGTTTTTCGTGTTCGGTTGGTTGTCTTTTTGTAACTGCTGTCATTTGTTCCGGGCCCTCAATTACCGCATCTTTATCTTGCTCAATTACGCCATTCAGCAATGTTTTAAAAAGCTTAGTGGGTAACGCAACTACCTGGCGGATGAGTATTATACGGTTCTTTTTGCCTTTTAGTATTTCAACAGCTTCATCGGTATAAGCCGGGGCTATCAATACCTCGTAAAATATCTTGTCTATTTCGGTGGCAGTTGCCGCATCAATTTCGTCATTGGCAATTATAACACCGCCAAATGCTGAAACCGGGTCGCATGCCAGGGCGTCAACCCAGGCCTCTTTAATATTATTGCGCGATGCAATACCGCAGGCGTTGGTATGCTTTAAAATAGCAATGGTAGGCTCGGTAAACTCGTCAATCAAAGCAACTGCAGCATCCACATCAACCAGGTTATTGTATGATAGCTCTTTGCCATTCAGCTTGGTGAACATGGCATCCAGGTCGCCGTAAAAAACACCTTTTTGGTGCGGGTTCTCGCCATAGCGCAATACCTGGCTGGTTTGGATGCTTTCTTTAAATACCGGAAGCGGATCTTCCTGGTTAAAGTATTTAAAAATAGCTGTATCGTAATTTGATGAAATGTTAAATGCTTTATGGGCAAATGCCCGGCGCTGATCAATAGTGGTTGCGCCATCCTGGGTTTTCAGCAGATCTTCAAGTACCGGGTAGTCTGCTTTTGATGCAACTATCACAACATCCTTAAAGTTTTTTGCGGCTGCGCGGATCAACGAAATGCCGCCGATATCTATCTTTTCAATGATCTCATCTTCTTCGGCGTTTGACTTTACTGTCTCCTCAAACGGGTACAAGTCAACTATCACCAGGTCAATCTCGGGTATTTCAAATTGCGCCAGCTGCTGCTCGTCGCCTTCAAAATTCCTGCGGGCTAAAATGCCGCCGAACACTTTGGGATGCAGCGTTTTAACACGACCGCCCAGTATTGACGGGTATGAGGTAAGATCCTCAACAGGTATTACATTAACACCTAAATTACGGATAAAAGTTTCCGTTCCACCAGTTGAATATATATTAACGCCAAGGCGGTTTAGCTCATGAATTATTGGCTCTAAATTATCTTTGTAGTAAACAGAAATTAAAGCATTCTTTATTTGTACTGACTCGCTCATTTACAGGAAGTTTTTTGAGCCGCAAAGGTAGGAATTAGAGATTAGAGATTGAGGATTAGGGGTCAGTTTTTTTTCATTTTTTTTCGACCATTAAAGATTGAAATAAATACCTTGCAATTTTAACTGCATAAGCAATTTTACGCCGGCAATCTTAGATAAAAATTAAATAAAATGCTCTCCCCATCACCTGAAATAAAGTCCGCCTGGAAAAAATACAGGCACCTGTGGAAGCGTGAAGAGGCCAATGCCCGCCAGTTACTGTTAAAGGAGGGCGACATTTGCCGCAAGATTTTTGTAATTGAAAAAGGCTGTATCCGCAACTGGTTTTATCATGATGGAAAAGAGATCAGCTTTCAATTTTTTTTTGAGGGCGATGTGGTTTATTCCTCCGAAAGCTTCCGCAAAAACACCCCAAGCGCTTTTAGTATTGAAACCATTGAACCAGTAACCTTAAGGTGGCTTAACCGGCAGGATATGGAAATTTTAAAACAGGATCTTACCCTTTACAATTATATGATTGAAAATGCTGCGGATAAACAGGCAAAGTTTATGCGTCACTTCTTTTCATACCTTAAGGATACACCAAAACAACGGTATGACAACCTGTTGCGTGATAGCCCTGAAATTGTGCGCCGTGTGCCGCTGCAGCATATTGCATCATACCTGGGTATCACGCCGGTATCCTTAAGCAGGATCAGGAACAGGATATAATTCTCATTTCTTAACAATTGTAAAGTACTGTTTCATTTTTAGATCTGAACTTTGGATAAATAATCAAAACAGTAAAAAATGAAGCTTATTAAAGTAATCCCACAGATCTTTTATTCCGACATTAAGGTTGGCCTTGATCTGTTTATCAATTGCCTTGGTTTTGAAGTTAAATACAGTGACAGCGGGCAGCATCCGTTTTATATTATTGACCGCGATGGCGTAACCCTGTTTTTAGTTGAAGACGATGAATTTGCAAAAAAGGACCGCCCCGAGATCAGGATCGACACTGACGATATAGAAGCGCTGCATAATGAACTAAAGCAAAAGAATATGGACTTATTTCATCCTAATCTGCCGGCAATAAAACTCCAGCCCTGGGGGTTAAAAGAGTTTGCTTTGGTAGATAAAAGCCATGTTTGCGTAATAATTCAACAATCTATTTAAATGAAAGAAACAGGTAGTGCAACTGCGATTGGTGCAGCAATGCTTAAAGCAGCACATCAACTAATTGATGGCGGTGATAAACTTTTAACAGACCCGGTTATATTAAAGCTACTTGGCGCTGAAGCTAAAGATCATATCCTGGAAACCAGTCACAATTTTTTCGCCCCGGCACCAATGGCGCTGCGAACCCACATTGTATTAAGGAGCAGGTATACTGAGGATTGCCTGGCAAATGCTTATAAAAATGGGGTAAGGCAGTTCCTGATCCTTGGCGCCGGACTAGATACGTTTGCCTACCGTCAGCCGGATTGGGCAAAAAATATAAAAATAGTGGAAGCAGATCATCCCGCCAGCCAGGCCGACAAATTGCAGCGGCTTAACAATGCCGAAATTGCCGTACCCGAAAATCTCTCGTTTGTTAAGGTTGATCTGGAATTGGATGATTTGATACAGGCATTTGCAAAAAGCGGGCTAAATTTCAACGAACCGGTTTTTACAGCTTGCCTGGGCGTTTTAATTTATCTGACCCCAAATACCATTGATAAAATATTCCGTTTTTTGGGTGGCTTTGCAGCTGGCAGCGAATTTGTATTCACCGCTTCACAAAAGCGTGATGATACATTGACAAACGCCGCCGAAAAAGCCGCTACCGCCGGAGAGCCCTGGATAACTTATTTTGAACCGGAAGAATTAATAAAACAACTTAAGGATTGCGGGTTTAGCGAGGCCACATTTTTAACCCTTGAAGAAACTGAAAAATTATACTTTACAAATCACCAAATCCATTTACCGCTGCCAACCAGGAACGGCATTGTAAGAGCGGTGATATGATCTTAATTATTTCATATGAATTGCGAGACCCCGCTTTCAACTAATCTCTGATCTCTAATCTCTCAAAAATCAACTTTTCATCTTCTTCAGCAAGCTCTCAATCACTCTTGGAAAGTGTTGGTGCTCCAGTTGCTGGCCTTTAAATTTCACAACCTCAAGATTATCGTCAGGTTCAATTTTAAACTTAGATTGATGGATGATCTCGCCTTCGTCAAACTGGTCGCTTACAAAATGGATAGTTATGCCCGATTCTTCTTCTTTAGCAGCAAGTACTGCTTTATGTACGTAATCGCCATACATACCTTTACCGCCATATTTTGGCAACAATGCAGGATGCAGGTTTATAATTTTATTGGGAAATGCATTTAATAACGATCCGGGTACCAGCCATAAAAATCCGGCAAGCACAATCAGGTCAACCTGCAGATTTTTTAATAGCTTAATAACGTCATCAGTGTCATAAAATTCATGCCTGGTAAAAATATGAGAGGGGATCTCAAAATTATCAGAGCGTTGCAACACGTAGGCCTGGGGGTTGTTGGTTAACACTAATACAACTTCAGCCTCGGCATTACGTTTAAAATGCTCCATAATTTTTTGAGCATTTGATCCTGAACCTGAAGCAAAAATGGCAATTCTTTTTTTCATTAAAATTGGGCGCTTTTTAATGGCAATGAAGTTATTAGTACAAAATACTTCCCTGCCAAATTGGATAAGGTAATATTTTTATTACAAACACAACATTTACAACACCTCAAATATAACGTTTTAACCACAATAATTGTTCGTTTAAAATAGCAATTAGGCCCTTTTTAAATTTTTAATTATTTGAATTGCTTCACAAGCAAATTAGCCAGACCAGCTTAGTTACTTCCCGAGAGCTTTTGCCGGATAAATCCGTACTTGACTATTTTTCTTGGTTTTGTTAAGGAGTAGTTTGGCTCTATATCGCCGGTGTTAAGCACCATGGAATATAGCCCCAGGTTTATGATCTGTGAATTTATAAAAGGCTTTACCTTTAAAGTGGCAGTACTATCGCAAGTCATATCAGCCATTAAAAAAAGTTTATTTGGTGTAAGCGACCAGGTACCGGTTGCAAGCGGCTGCGATAGGCAGTTAAAATTTGCATAGGTACAGGTAAAGTCAGTTTTAAAAGTAAAAAATTGTGAGCAGGTATCGTTTATTGTAGTATCCGATATTTGGGTATTACCGGTATATTGAGTTATTTCTACTGAGGCCAACTGCCAGGTGCCGCCCGTAAAAAGCGTTTCAATAGGGTTTTGCCCTGTTTTTTTACAAGAATTAATAATCAGCCCTGTAATTACAACCAATAATAGCAACAAGTATCTTCTTTTCATCACAGATATATCCGCAAAAATAAAAATTCCGGCTGTATTAATTAGTCCGGCGGTAATTATAACTGCTTTATACCGTACATTATTATTTAACAGCAGATTATTACTTTTTAAACAGGTCTTATTAAAAACAAATACCGATCAACCACCAAGGCAAACGCATTAAAAGGAGGCTCCGATGGAGCCCAAACAGGAATACTGAGGTTTTTCTACAAACAGGACACTCCTCTGGAGTGAAAAATTAGTATTAAACGGCATTATCAAATATTAGCTCCAGAGGAGCTCCCTGTTTATAGGATGTTACAGAATCCAATTTAGGCTCCATCGGAGCCTCCTGCAAATTTGCTTAGCGAGCAATAAGAAAAATGCTTTATTTTAATCCGGTTGCCTTGGTCAATCACATGCCCTCTTGTATATGTAACATATTACACCTAATTTTGGTGAACCAAATTATGAGCATACAAAAGCATTTTCTATTTTCCCTTGGCCTCACTTCAATGAGTGATGCTTCTTCTTTCAGGGATGCTGTGCTCGCTAAAATTGTACTGGCGCAATATTAAGTTTGTTGTAATGTTTTAAAGTTGGAAAGTTGTAACGTTGTTATAATTTCCGGCCTAAAACTATCTGGATTTCTAAACGTTTTAATTACAATGCGGCTTGCTGTAAGTTGATAACATTTCAACTTTACAACCTTTCAACATTAAAACCAAAACATTCAAACATTTCAACATAAATAAATCATGCCTGTATATCATACATTAGGAGCAATTCCGCCAAAGCGGCATACGCAGTTCCGTAAGCCCGATGGTACGCTATATGCCGAAGAACTGGTATCAACCGAGGGTTTCAGCAGCCTGTATTCACTGGTTTACCATGCATATCCCCCTACCCTTGTAAAAGAGTTGGGTGAACCATATTCTGTGGAGCCAAAGATAGCCCGCGAAAAGCACCTGAAACATACCAGCCTGATAGGTTTTAAAATTGAACCGGAGGATGATTATCTAAAAAGCCGGAAACCAGTGCTGGTTAACAGCGATCTGCATATTTCGCTGGCAGCGCCGCGCAAATCAATGACTGACTATTTCTACAAGAACAGCCAGGCCGATGAGGTGGTTTTTATTCATGAAGGATCAGGAACGCTTAAAACAGGTTACGGCAATATCAAATTTGTTTATGGCGATTACCTGGTGATCCCGCGCGGCACCATCTACCAGATGGAGTTTGATACACCTGATAACCGCCTATTCATTGTGGAGAGTTTTAGCCCTATCCGCATCCCCAAACGCTACACCAATGGCTATGGTCAGCTCACCGAGCAGTCGCCATATTGCGAGCGCGATATAAAACGCCCAACTGATTTGGAAACTATTGATGAAAAAGGTGATTTTAAGATCCTGATAAAAAAGCAGGGGCTCATCTATCCATACATTTATGGCACCCACCCTTTTGACTTTATCGGCTGGGATGGCTTTCATTATCCGTGGGCTTTCTCTATTCATGATTTTGAGCCGATAACAGGCCGCCTGCATCAACCGCCGCCTGTACATCAAACGTTTGAGGGGCATAACTTTGTGATCTGCTCATTCGTACCGCGTAAGTTCGATTATCACCCTTTGTCAATTCCGGCCCCATACAACCACAGCAATGTGGATAGCGATGAGCTGCTATATTATGTTGATGGTGATTTTATGAGCCGCAAAAGCGTGGTTAAAGGACAGATAACGCTGCACCCCGGTGGTATCCCTCACGGGCCGCACCCAGGCACAGTTGAAAAATCAATAGGTAAAGAATCAACCGATGAACTGGCAGTAATGATAGACCCCTTCCGCCCGCTGATGCTGACCGAAGATGCTATAAAAATTGAAGACGAAAATTATTATAAAAGCTGGATGTAGGAGGGTGTTGGAATGTTGAAACGTTGGAATGTTGTAAGGTTGAAATGCTGCCTGCCAGCTTTTTCAACTAGCAACCGTAGAGCAACAGTGCAACGTTACAACTTTTCAATAGAAAGACCATAAAGGAACATTGCAACTTTCCAACCTTTCAACTTTACAACAAAAACAAAACACAAATGGAAACACTAACCATAGATAAAAAACAAAGAACAGCTGACTTTTTACCGCTTAACGGTACTGATCATGTTGAATTTTATGTAGGCAATGCCAAGCAGGCCGCCTTTTATTATAAAACTGCTTTTGGCTTCCAGGACCTGGCTTATTCAGGGCCTGAAACCGGAGTGCGCGACAGGGTATCATACGTTTTACAGCAGGGCAAGATCCGCCTGGTTTTAACAACCCCGCTGCATTCCGACCATCCGATTGCCGAGCATGTGAAGAAGCATGGCGATGGCGTAAAGATCCTGGCATTGTCTGTTGATGATGCTTATGACGCATTTTACCAAACCACCAAACGCGGCGCCGAGCCTTACCAGGAACCAAAAACAATGACCGATGAGCACGGTGAGGTGCGTACCAGCGGTATAAAACTTTATGGTGAAACCGTTCACCTTTTTGTGGAGCGTAAAAACTATACCGGGGCATTTTTGCCGAATTATCAAAAGATGGAATCCGGCTATAACCCAGCATCAACAGGATTATTGCATATTGACCATTGCGTAGGTAATGTGGGCTGGCATAAGATGAACGAGTGGGTGAATTTTTACGAGGATATTATGGGCTTCAAAAACATTTTAACCTTTGATGATAAAATGATCTCTACCGAATATTCAGCCCTGATGAGTAAGGTAATGAGCAACGGGAACGGTTATGTTAAGTTTCCGATTAACGAGCCCGCGGAAGGGAAAAAGAAATCGCAGATTGAAGAATATCTTGAATTTTACGAAGGCGAAGGCGTTCAGCACCTGGCGCTGGCCACTGATGATATTGTTAAAACTGTTACCACCCTGCAAAGCCGCGGAATTGAGTTTTTAACCGTACCTACCACTTATTATGACGAACTGATTGATCGTGTCGGCCATATTGACGAGGACCTTGGACCACTGAAAAAGCTGGGCATATTGGTTGATCGTGATGATGAAGGTTACCTGCTGCAGATCTTTACCAAACCGGTTGAAGACAGGCCCACTTTGTTCTTCGAGATCATCCAGCGCAAAGGTGCAAAATCATTTGGCGCCGGCAATTTCAAAGCGCTGTTTGAAGCTATTGAACGTGAACAGGAACTGAGAGGAAATTTGTAGGAATTTCGGAATTCGGAAGTTCGATGTCGGATTTAAAAATCAGTTCAGAACTTTACTTACTTTCCGGTCTTCCGGACTTTACGTATTTTTAAGCCGGGCTATCGTCCGGCTTATTTGTTTTATCATGACTACCGAAGAAGTTATTGATCTCCTCCAACAAAAATCCAACGCCAAATACCTGGCGGGGATGAAGCATTTTGGAATTGATGATGAACATGCATTGGGTATCCCCCTCCCCGAATTGAGGAAGATAGCGAAGGGTATAAAAACCGATCATGCCCTGGCTCTGGCCCTGTGGAAAATAAAAATTCACGAGGCCCGGCTGCTCGCTTCAATGATAGCAGACCCGAAGTTATTTACCGAAAAGCAGGCCGACAGCTGGGCAAAAGATTTCAATTCCTGGGACCTTTGCGACCAGGTGTGCGGCAACTTGCTGGATAAAACGCCATTCGCCGTCAGCAAGGCATTTGAATATTCAACTGCCGAAAAAGAATTTGTAAAACGTGCTGGTTTTGTGCTGATGGCTGAATTTGCAGTGCATAATAAAACCGCCCCGGATGATGTATTTTTAACCTTTTTTCCTGTTATAGAACGCGAAGCCTGGGACAACCGCAATTTCGTTAAAAAAGCTGTTAACTGGGCGCTAAGGCAAATTGGCAAAAGAAACAGCAGTTTAAGAGGCCATGCAATAGCAACGGCTCAGCGCATCTTATTGCAAAGCAGCAAGTCGGCCAAATGGATAGCCACAAATGCCCTGAATGAACTATCAGGCAAACCATCTGTAAGTAATAATTAACTTTCGGGGTTTTAACCCTTCAAATTATTTATCCTCATAACATTTTACATATTATTGCCAACCATTTTAGGCTGGTTTCCGTAATAGACTGGCTTACTGGTTTAATGCATACTTATTTTTTGGCATAGAATTTTCTATTAAGAACCTTGTAGCTACTGATTAAAACAAAATGAGTCGGATAATAATATGAGTATTGTGGACGGGAACAACTTTTATTCTGATGATGCATCCCATCTTGCTCAAATAATTGATCAAATAAATGCGGGGATCTGGGAGTACGACGTTAACACTAAACAGGTTAAATGGTCTGCCGGATTTTATGCTATCCTGGGTTATAAACCCGGCGAGATAGAGTGTTCCTATAATTCTTTTCTTGAAGACCTGCTTTATCATTACGACAAACCTGTTTTTTTAAAGGCCCTCCACACCCGTAGCCAGGACCAAACCAATACCGTACAAATAAGGCTTTTAACCAAAGCATCAGGCTACCAGTGGTTTGAAAGCGTTACAAAAAAATGGGAAAACAATGGCGTTGCCAGGTTTACAGGCTCATTAGTAAATATCAACAAAGCAAAGCTTTTAAGCTTACGCTCGGCTCAAAATGGTTTTCTTTTTAACGAAACAGGCACCATTGCCAAAATAAGCGGCTTTGAAATTGATGTGCCAAGTATGAGCCTGTGGCTCTCAAAAGAGGCTTTTGATATATACGAGTTAAATGACCAGCTTAAATTAAGCATTGAAGAAGCCGTTAGCTTTTTTGAACCACAATACCGCCCGCTTGTAAATGAGGCTATTGATAATGCAATAAAATTCTGCAAACCATATGATCTTGAGCTGCTTTTCAGATCGGCTAAAAACAATGTAATATGGGTAAGGGCCAAGGGGCTGCCTATTATTGATGATTATGGCAAATGTATTACTATAAGAGGCATCCTGCAGGATATTGATAGCATTAAAAAGAAAGGCATCGCTCTGCAAACCTCTATCAACTCATTAAACGACCAAAACAAACGCCTGCAAAATTTCGCCTATATCGTGTCGCATAACCTGCGCTCACACTCCGGCAATTTGCAGTTTATGGTTAACCTGCACGAAGAAAGTGAATCGGCTGATGACAGGGCCGAGGTGTTTGCACATATCAAATCAATAAGCCAGAGCCTGAGCACTACCGTCGAGCATTTGAACGAGATAGTGATGATCCATACGGATATTGATAAAGAGCGGAAAACACTTGAATTTGAAGAAGTATTTAAAACGGTAATCTCGGCCCTGCAAAGTAATGTAGAGGCTACAGACGCTAAAATTGAATATGACTTTACCAAATGCCCGGTAATCGAATATATCCCCGCCTACCTCGAAAGTATTTTCCAAAACTTGCTCACCAACTCGCTGAAGTACCGTCATATGGACAGGCAGCCGGTAATTACCTGCCGCACCATAAAAGATCATAACCATATCTATTTGGTATTTGAAGATAACGGCATCGGTATTGACATGGACCGCTATGGCGATAAGGTCTTCGGCATGTACAAAACCTTCCACCAAAACACCGACGCAAAAGGCATTGGCCTGTTCATTACCCGCAACCAGGTTGAATCAATGGGCGGTACCATAAAGGTTGACAGTACCGTTAATGTGGGTACGAAGTTTACCATTAGGTTGGTGTAACCAAATTTGTTGAAACGTTGTAAGGTTACAATGTTGAAACGTTAAAGCATTCGCGCAAATAAAATCCCGACACACGTATTTGTAGAGACGCGATGCTTCGCGTCTAAATGTGGACAGGTTGCCAACTTGTTGCACAAACCAGACAGACTGTGCTTCTAATTATAATGACTAATCTTAGTGGTTTCAGACGCGAAGCATCGCGTCTCTACAATTTACTCGATATAGCTTTCGAGAATCTTAAATCCGCCTGTTGTAGCTAACTCAACTTTCTCAATTGTCTTCGGCAGCAAAATACAATCCCCCATCTTCACAGGGTATTCCTCACCATCAGCCTTAACCGTAAACTCACCCTCAACACAAACATAAATCACAAACGAATCAAGGTTGCTGTAATTCTTTGTTGTTCCTGTTGTAAAATCAAGCAGGTTGGTGGTAAAATACGGGCAGCTTACCAAATGTACAGTTTCGTCTTTTTCAGGCTGATATTTGGTTTTATATTCGGGATAGTGTTTATAATCGATAGCGGCAAGGGCCTCTTCGGTATGCAACTCGCGTTTATTGCCTTTATCATCCACACGGTCAAAATCATAAATGCGATAGGTAATGTCTGATGTTTGCTGAATTTCGGCTATCAGCAAACCTTTGCCAATGGTATGTACACGGCCGGCCGGCAAAAAGAAAACATCACCTGCTTTTACATCTTCCCTATTTAAAACATCCATTAAATGGCCGCTGTTAAATTTATCAAGGTATTTCTGTTCAGTAAGCTCCTGGTTAAACCCGGCAATTAATGTCGAACCCGGATCAGCCTCAATGACATACCACATCTCAGTTTTGCCGAACGAGTTGTGGCGCTTTTTTGCCAGCTCATCATTTGGGTGTACCTGGATGGAAAGATCCTCATTGGCATCAATAAATTTTATCAGCAAAGGAAAGATATTGCCAAAATGGGCATACACCTTCTCGCCCACCAGCTCGCCCTTAAACTGTTCAAGCAATTCAGCCAGCGATTCACCCTCAAGGGCGCCATTAGCAACCACCGAAACATCCGATTTCACACCCGAGATCTCCCACGTTTCGCCGCAATTAGGCAAGGAGCCGAAATCTTTATGCAGGTAGGTTTTTATTTTATTACCACCCCAGATCTTGTCTTTAAAAATGGTCTTGAATTTTAAGGGATACAATGCTGACATAAGTGTATGTTTTGAGCGGCTAAGTTAGCGCTTTGAGGAGGCATAAAACAAGGTTTTTATGAAAAATTACACCTGCTTGTTTACTGATATGGATTTTTTGCCGCTATAATTGAACGGGAAGCGAACAGGTGACGAGGGAATTACTCTTAGATGGAATATAGCGCATATCTGCCATATTCGGCGTCATGTTTAATACCAGTTTTAAACATCCAACAGATTTACCTTTAAATCTTCGACGGTTTTTCCCTGTGAAAGCGCAGCCAGGATCTCTTTTATTTGGCCGACCAGCCAGCCATTTTCTCCCTGCTCAACCATTGCTGTGAACTTCATGTTCAAATCCTAATTAAAAACTTATAAAAAGTCTTTATAAGATTGTTCAACGAATTTCATAACGTAGTTTAAATCAGCTTCATTATTGATATCAACAAGTTTATTTAAAGTCCACCTATGAGTATCAGGTGCCTTATTAACTCTCATATCATTATAGTCTAAGGGTCGTAAGTGGAGTTCTATCTTTTTTTGTTGAAGATGCACCTCAACAAATAATTTAGGCCTCTTATTTTTATTGTCGATAAACTTATACCCGATATAAGGATTTGTTACTTTCTCTTGAATATTGTTAATACCCAATTCTGATATTCTATTTTTTAATGTGTTAAACAAATCCACTATATATTTCGGTTTGTTGTTGAGATGATCTTCAACAGTAAGTTTAGGTAATTTTTGCTTGACCATAATAAGATTTTAGTCAGCTAATTTAAATAAAAAAAGTCCGCATATCTCTATGCAGACTTTCCTGTTTTATAAGACGCGAAGCATCGCGTCTCTACGTCAGATTGAATTTACTTACCCAACTTCACTTTCAAGTTCTCATCAATAGCAGCTAAAAACTCTTCGGTATATAAGTAATCTTTACCGTGTTCCACTTTTGGTTTTATGGTGATAGCCAAATCCTTTGTCATTTTACCGCTTTCAACAGTTTCAATACAAACTTCTTCAAGCGCTTTACAGAATTTTATCAACTCCTGGTTGTTATCAAGCAAACCACGGAACTCTAAACCACGGGTCCATGCAAAAATTGATGCAATGGGGTTGGTTGATGTTGGCTTGCCTGCCTGGTGCTCGCGGTAGTGGCGGGTTACTGTACCGTGTGCCGCTTCGGCTTCCATAACAGTGCCATCAGGTGTAACCAGGGTCGAGGTCATTAAACCCAATGATCCAAAGCCCTGTGCAACAGTATCTGATTGTACGTCGCCGTCGTAATTTTTACAGGCCCATACAAAGTTACCGTGCCATTTTAAAGCAGATGCAACCATATCATCAATCAGGCGGTGCTCGTAAGTTAACTGGTTGGCTTCAAACTCTGCCTTAAACTCCTGCTCATAAATCTCCTGGAAGATATCTTTAAACCTTCCGTCGTATTTTTTAAGGATAGTATTTTTGGTTGATAAGTATAAAGGCCATTTTTTAAGCAAAGCCTGGTTAAAGCAGGCACGTGCAAACCCTTTTATTGATTCGTCAGTGTTGTACATTGCCAAAGCAACGCCATCACCTTTAAAGTTAAATACTTCAAATGATTGTTCAGGGCTGCCATCCTCGGGGGTAAACTTAATAGTTAATTTACCTTTACCTTTGGTTACAAAGTCAGTAGCGCGGTACTGATCGCCAAAAGCATGACGGCCAATGCATATAGGGGCTGTCCAGTTTGGTACCAAACGCGGAACATTTGCCATAACAATAGGCTCGCGAAAAACAGTACCATCCAATATATTACGGATAGTGCCGTTTGGCGATTTCCACATTTGTTTTAAATTAAATTCTTTTACACGCTCTTCGTCAGGCGTAATAGTGGCACATTTAATACCAACACCATATTGTTTTATGGCATTTGCAGCGTCAATGGTAACCTGGTCATTGGTTTCATCACGATACTCAATACCAAGGTCATAGTATTTAATATCCAGGTCCAGGTAAGGAATTATCAGCTTATCCTTAATAAATTTCCATATTATACGGGTCATTTCATCGCCGTCCAGTTCAACAACAGGATTTTCTACTTTAATTTTCGACATCTTTGATACTATTATTTTTTTTAATGGCTTCAAATATATAAAATAGTTGATTAAGTGAGTGGTTGATTAAGTGAGTAGTTAAATCTTACTTAAGACTGACAAATTTCAACGCAATCAACCTAATCTAACCCAATCCGCACAATAAACTTTTATTTAAACCGTATGCTGTTTTTATAAACTTTGATGCTATTTTTATAAAATATATAACACGACCTTTGATTAAACTCCATTAAAAAGTGCTGCTGTTTAAATTATGATAAAACTGATACTAAAAACAACACTGCTCACCTTACTTTTTTGTTATGCCGTAGTTACCGCAAAAGCCCAAATGGGATATAACTATGCACCATATGATATAGGCACTTCCATAGGCATTGCCAGGGTTTATGGCGATGCGGAAACGGTAAACGCAATGCCGTCTATCAATTTTAACTTTACTTATAACGCTACACCTTTTACCAATTTTGTTTTTGAGGCACAGTTGGGAAAGCTGCGTGGCGGCGATTCCGTGCTAACCAAATCAGGCCGGTATTTCAATAATGATTTTGCAGCATTTATATTCAGGGGGCAACTGCAATTTGGCGAGTTTTTAGATTATTCAAACAGTAAGTTAAACAATGCCCTTAAAAATTTATATGTATCAGTGGGTATGGGCTTTGTACGAAATAATATCACACAGATAAGCAGGAGTTCGGAAAGGGTACCAGGCTTTTATACAGGAGGTGATGATAAAAGCAAAGAACCCTTTATTCCCTTGCGCATTGGTTATGAATTTAAACTTTATAACAGTTATTCGCAGCCAAGCGCTAAGATAGATATAGGGTACGGGTACAATTATATACTGGGAGACGGCCTTGATGGTTTTACTGCCGGAAGCCAAAAAGATATATACACACAAATTACTTTAGGTGTAAAATTTGCTATCGGTGCGGCATCTACATCATACCGAAAACAAATTACTTATTAGTTAGGTTGTAATGGTTGAAAGTGTTGTAGAGGTTGCAGTTGTTAAGCCGCCCAAACATTTACAACCTTTGCAACAATTACAACTTTTTAAACTATAAAAACTATGAGCATTGAACCACATGATCCTGTTTTTGACAGCGAAGGCGAAGACAGGGACCGCACATTGAAAGATGACCTGGGCGAAACAATTGATAAAGAAGACCTTAATTACAATGCCGAAGATGACAGCTTTGAGTATGATGTAAAAAGCGACGACCCGGATTATCAGCATGCCGACCCGTATAATACTTCGGTAAAAAACGGCGAGGATATGAATTCAACCTATGATGAGGCAAACCCTTATGATGCTGGCGACGAGTACATCCCCAACGAATCGCTGGAAACAGATGTGGACAAATTAGCCATGCACATTGATGATGGCCATATTGTTGAACTCGACGCAGCCGATAAAGCCCTCGCCCATACTCCCGAAGATGACCGCACCGACCTGGATGAAGAAGGTTATCCCAAGAATGACAGGCATAAATAAATTCTAAAAATAAAAACGAATACCCGCTTATAATACAGGCGGGTGTTTTTTATTTTATTAGTAGTGAAACCGCATTTGGGCGACAACAATTTTTCCTTCTTCCTGACGATATACTAATCTGTGTTCCTCATTTATCCGGCGTGACCACCAGCCGTTAAAATCATGCTTTAAGGGTTCAGGTTTTCCAATTCCGTCAAAAGGGGTCTCAACAATAGATTGAATGAGTTTGCCGATTCGCTGTTGAATGCCTTTGTTGCCTGATTTTTTCCAGTACGCCAAATCTTCTTGCGCTCTGGGAAGATAAATTATTTTTATTTCCAAAGATCTTCAATCTTTATTTCGATACCTTCTCCGTTCTTATCCTCCTTTAAAGCAGTATATAATCGACTTTGGTTTGCTTCAGTCGACAGCAAATATTCTGTAGCGTCCGAAGGTGGCTCATTTTCATAAGGAACTTTAAATCCGTCTAAAATTATCTGTAACGCCTTTTGTTGCGCTTCATTTTCAGGGTGAATTACGATTGTTTCCATAACTCAAATTTAAGCTTTAAAAATAAAATAGACAAGCTATTCCTAATGATTCGACATTGGCTTTACATTTTCGACCGAAAGCACATTGGCACATCAAGCTTCATTTTCAAAACCGGGTAATCTGCACACCCTCACATCCAAAATCCGTACATCCTCCCCCTCACTGTCAGCCCTGCGCAATCTGCGCGCTCTGCACATCAAAAATCTGCACATCAATTCTTATATTTGCGGCGTAGTAACTGACAACATATGCTTAAAGGATTTTTTAACGTTCCGCCACCGCAGAACGAACCGGTATTAAATTACGGTCCGCGCAGTGTGGAACGCGCAGCACTCAAAGCTGCATTAGACGAGGCGCGCGCTACGCAAATTGATATACCTATGTATATTAACGGCAAGGAAGTACGTACCGGCAAAAAGCTGGAGATCCGTCCGCCGCATGATCACAAACACTTACTGGCAACTTTTTCTGAAGGTGATGCAAGCCATGTAACCGCAGCAATTGATGCCGCCCTGGCGGCTAAAGCCAATTGGGAAGAATTACCATGGGAACAACGCGCAGCCATATTTTTAAAAGCTGCCGAATTGCTGGCCGGCCCTTACCGTGCAAAAGTAAACGCAGCTACCATGCTTGGCCAGTCGAAAAATGCTTACCAGGCCGAAATTGATTCCGCTTGCGAGCTGATCGACTTCCTGCGTTTTAACGTAGAGTACATGACCGAGATCTACAAACAGCAGCCGCCAATATCAGGCAAAGGTGTTTGGAACCGTGTGGAACAACGTCCGCTGGAAGGGTTTGTGTTTGCATTAACCCCGTTTAACTTTACCGCAATTGCGGGCAATCTGCCAACATCAGCAGCAATGATGGGTAACGTAGTGGTTTGGAAACCGGCTTACACTCAAATTTATGCGGCAAATGTATTAATGCAGGTGTTTATAGAAGCAGGCGTACCTGCAGGTGTTATCAATTTAGTTTATGTTGATGGCCCCGTTGCAGGCGAGGTTATATTTAATCACCCTGATTTTGCAGGCATCCATTTTACAGGTTCAACCAAAGTGTTCCAGAACATCTGGCAAACTATTGGTAACAATATTCATAAATACAAAACTTACCCGCGCATAGTAGGCGAAACAGGTGGTAAAGACTTTGTTCTGGCACATCCAAGCGCTAATGCCGAAGTGGTAAGCACTGCGCTCGTTCGTGGTGCGTTTGAATACCAGGGACAAAAATGCTCTGCGGCATCAAGGGCTTACATCCCGGCTTCATTATGGCCTGCTGTAAAAGCAAACATGCAGCGCGATATTACCTCATTTAAAATAGGCCCCGTTGAAGATTTTGAAAACTTTGTTAACGCCGTTATAACCGAAGCATCATTTGATAAGCTTGCAAGCTATATTGATGCGGCTAAGAATGATAAAAGTGTTGAAATAGTAGCAGGTGGCGGTTATGATAAAACCAAAGGCTGGTTTGTTGAGCCTACCGTGTTAAGGGTTGACGATCCATACTATGTTACCATGTGCGAGGAGCTTTTTGGCCCGGTACTTACCATTTATGTTTATGAAGATGATAAGTTTGACGAGATTTTGGATGTAGTTGATAAAACATCAATCTACGCCCTAACCGGATCTATCATCTCACAGGATCGTTATGCTATTGCCAAAGCAACATATCACTTACGCAACGCAGCCGGTAACTTTTATATAAATGATAAACCAACCGGGGCAGTAGTTGGTCAGCAGCCATTTGGCGGCGCCAGGGGCTCAGGTACTGATGACAAAGCCGGTTCAATGATCAACTTATTGCGCTGGGTATCTCCGCGTACCATAAAAGAAACCTTCGATCCACCTAAGGATTACAGGTATCCGTTTTTAGCGAAAGAGGTCTGAAGAAAGTCAATAGTCGATAGTCCATAGACCATGGATTATCGACTATAACAATATTACACTACCGCAGCTACCATGGACTATCGACCATGGACTATGGACTCCTCTTCTCCTATTTGAACTTGAACACGTTCTGCATATGGGCATTGTCATAGGCGCTCACCTTCATATCGGTGATGATACCTGTTTTAAGGCTGTACACCCAGCCATGAACGCCTATTTGCTGCCCGTTTTTCCAGGCGTTTTGTACTATTGACGTTTTGCAGAGGTTGTAAACATTTTCAACTACATTGTATTCAACAAGTTTGTCACAACGCTCGTTTATATCGGTTATGGTTTCCAGTTTGCTGGCATGCAGGCGATAAACATCTTTTATATGCCTCAGCCAGTTATCAATTAAGCCGTATTGCTGGTTGGTTATTGCAGCCATAACCCCGCCGCAACCGTAGTGGCCGGTTACTATCACATGCTTTACCTTCAGCACGTTAACCGCATAATCCAGTACCGAAAGCATATTCATATCCGAGTGCACCACCATGTTTGCAATGTTACGGTGCACAAAGATCTCGCCCGGCGGCATATTGGTAATCTGGTTTGCCGGAACCCGGCTATCGGCGCAGCCTATCCATAAAACCGGCGGCGATTGCCCGCTTGCCAGCTTTTTAAAATA
>Ga0193702_1000121_pt1 | contig 32145 bp, 30 predicted proteins | sample U3a1metaG_FD_143060 | JGI IMG/M metagenome (GOLD analysis project Ga0193702, IMG submission 143060) | Soil microbial communities from a riparian zone of the East river system, Colorado, United States - U3a1 | ecosystem: Environmental > Terrestrial > Soil > Riparian zone | place: USA: East River... | reverse complement strand
CAGTTCCAAGGGCGCGCGCGTCCAGTTCGTGGCTGGCAAGGTCACCAGCGTGATCGACGGCCCGTTTGCCGAGACCAAGGAATTGATCGCCGGCTTCTGGATCTGGCAGTGCGCCTCGCTCGACGAGGCGATCGCCTGGGTCAAGCGCTGCCCGATGCCGACCCCGGACCAGGCCGAAATCGAAATCCGCCAGATCTTCGAGGCGGAGGATTTCGGCGCCGAGTTCACGCCCGAGCTGCGGGCCCAGGAAGAGCGCCTGCGCGCGCAGCTCGGCACGCCATCCTGAGCGGCGAGGCTGGGACATGCGGAAACTGATACTGAAAATGCAGCTGTCGGCGGATGGTTTCGTGGCCGGGCCGAACGGCGAGCTCGACTGGATTTTTGCGAGCATGGACGAGGCCTGCAGCGCCTGGATCGTGGACGGCTTGTGGCAGGCCAGCGTGCACCTGATGGGCCGCGTCACCTATCACGACATGGCCGCCTACTGGCCGACCTCGAACGAGCCGTTCGCCGCGCCGATGAACGAGATTCCCAAGTTCGTCTTCTCGCGCACGCTGGAAGAGGCGCCGTGGGGCGACACCATGATCGTGCGCGGCGACCTGGCCGACGAGATCAACCGCCTCAAGCAGTTGCCCGGCCGCGAGCTGCTGGCCCACGGCGGCGCCCGTTTCGCGCGCTCGCTGGTGGCACTTGGGCTGGTCGACGAATACCGCCTGGTGGTCCATCCGGTGGTGCTGGGCAAGGGCTTGGCGCTGTTCGACGGCATCGAGGCGCCGCGCGACCTGGTGCTGGTCGGCGCCACACCGTTTCCAAGCGGCGCGGTGGCGATGGTTTATCGCCCGGCTTAGGCCTGCGCCAGATCGATATCGCGCGAGAATTTGCGTTCCATAATGAAGTTGGTTTTCTTTTAAATCAACCGGGACCCATCATGATTGAATTCTTCGCCCACGCCCTGCAGGTCGACTCCGGCTCGTGGCTGGACTGGCTCAAGCTGCTGCTCGACTTTTGGAAGCTGTTCCGCTGGTGGTAAGCAGAAACTATCAGGCGCGCTCGCGCTCGACGCGGGTGACGCCGGCCACCTGGCGCAGGTTGCGGATCAGGTGCGCGAGGTGCACCCGGTCCTTGACCTGGATCGTGAAGCGCAGCTGGGTCATGACGTGTTCCGCATCCTCGTCCATGCCCACGTAGGTGATGTTCGCGTCCGACTCGCCGATCTCGGCGGCCACCCGCGCCAGGATGCCTTTTTCATTGTTGATCAAGAGCCGGATGCGGCAATCGAAGCGGCGGTTCAGCTCGGTGCCCCACTGGACCGCGATCCAGCGGTCCGGCTCCTTGCCGCGCAGGCGCTTGGCCGGCAGGCAGTCGGCGGTGTGCACGATCAGGCCCTGGTCGCGCCGCAGCTGGCCGGTGATCATGTCGCCGGGGATCGGCAGGCAGCACGGCGCCAGTTGCACCGACACCCCTTCGCTGCCGTAGATCGTCACCGGGTCGAGCTCGCTCGAGACCAGGTGATGCTCGGACGGCAGGGTGCCCGTTTCGTCGTCCACCAGGCCGAAGATATGGCGCGCCACCAGCGCCGCCATGCGCTTGCCGATGCCGATCTCGGCGTACAACTCGTCCATCGACTTGGCCGACGATTCGTTGAGCAGCTTTTCGATGGTGGGGGCCGGCAGGTCGGGATTGATGTTGAGCGTGGTGAGCGCCTGCGCCAGCAGCTCCTGGCCCAGTTCCACCGACTCGCCGAGGTTGATCGTGCGCAGGTGGTGGCGGATCGCCGAGCGCGCCTTGCCGGTGCGCACAAACGCCAGCCAGGTCGGGCTCGGGCGCGAGTTCGGGTCGGTCACGATCTCGACGATGTCGCCATTGTGCAGCTCGGTGCGCAGCGCCGAGGGCTCGTTGTTGATTTTGACCGAGACCGTATGGTCGCCGATGCCGGTGTGGATGGTGTAGGCGAAGTCGAGCGCGGTGGCGCCGCGCGGCAGCGCGATGATCTTCGACTTCGGCGTGAACACGTAGACCGAATCGGGGAACAGGTCGACCTTCACGTGCTCGAGGAATTCGGCCGAGTCGCCGGTCTGCTGCTGGATGTCGAGCAGCGACTGCAGCCACGCATGGGTGCGCTGCTGCAGGTCGGACAAATTCGATTCGCCGTTCTTGTACAGCCAGTGCGCGGCCACGCCCGACTCGGCGGTGCGGTGCATGTCCTGGGTGCGGATCTGGAATTCGACCGGCGTGCCGTACGGGCCGATCAGGGTGGTGTGCAGCGACTGGTAGCCGTTCAGCTTGCGGATCGCGATGTAGTCCTTGAACTTGCCGGGCATCGGCTTGTACAGGCCGTGCAGGGTGCCGAGCGCCACATAACAGTTGGCGAAGCTGTCGACCACCACCCGAAAGCCGTACACGTCGAGCACCTGGGAAAACGACAGGTGCTTGCTGCGCATCTTGCGGTAAATGCCGAACAGGGTCTTTTCGCGGCCGTAGACTTCGGCCGGCAGCTCGGCCATCGCGAGCGTGTTCTTGACCGACTCGAGGATCTTCTTGACCACTTCGCGCCGGTTGCCGCGCGCCGACTTGACCGCCTTCGACAGCGTGCGGTAGCGCAGCGGATACAGATGGGAGAAGGCCAGGTCTTGCAGTTCGCGGTAGATATTGTTGAGGCCGAGGCGGTGCGCGATCGGCACATACACTTCCATCGTTTCGGACGCGATGCGGCGCTTCTTGGCTTCGCTCATGAAGTCCAGGGTGCGCATATTGTGCAGGCGGTCGGCCAGCTTGATCAGGATGACCCGCACGTCGGAGGCCATCGCCAGCAGCATCTTGCGGAAGTTTTCGGCCTGCGCCTCGATCAGGCTCTGGAACTCGATCTTCTCGAGCTTGGACAGGCCGTCGACCAGGCTGGCGACCGGCGCGCCGAAGCGTTCGATCAGCTCTTCCTTCTTGACGTCCTGGTCTTCCATCACGTCGTGCAGCAGGGCCGCCATGATGGCCTGGGCGTCGAGCTTCCAGTCGGCGCAGATTTCGGCCACCGCGATCGGGTGCGAGATGTAGGGCTCGCCCGACTTGCGCACCTGGCCCAGATGCATCTCGTCGGAGAAGCGGTAGGCTTCCTTGACTTTCTTGAGTTCGGAGGGCGTCAGGTATTCGGCCAGCTTGGCCGACAACTGGGTGACCGAGGCGACGCCGGGCGCGAGGGCGGGCGTGGCGGGGACAGCGGGTTCCTTCGGCTTGGACGCCGAGCGCGCGGCCCGGGTCTTGGGCGTGCCTGAGTGTGTCGAATCCGGAGTGGTCAGGTTCATACGCTAGTCAATCGGCCGCGGTTGTGATGAAAGGATACCAGAATGGCGGGTTGACACGGCTCGGGCACGCGTCGCTGCTTACATGGGGACCTTCTTCAACATTTCGATGCCGACCTTGCCGGCGGCGATTTCGCGCAGGGCGACGACGGTCGGCTTGTCCTTGGCGTCCACCTTCGGGGTGTGGCCTTGCAACAACTGGCGCGCGCGGTAGGTCGCGGCGAGGGTCAGCTGGAAGCGGTTAGGAATATTTTTCAGACAATCTTCGATGGTGATGCGGGCCATTGCTTGCTCCTGAATAGACGATATGGGGGCCGGTCCATGGCCGAGTGGTCGATTGTTACGCATGGATACCCAATTGGGCAAAGAGCGAGGCGTTGCGGGCGGCCTGCTGGGCAAACCGGCTGCGGGTCGCTCTGACAATCGCGCTCATCTCGGACAAGGCGACGTTGAACTCTTCGTTGATGATAGCATACTCGAACTCGGGAGCGTGAGCGATCTCGCCGCCGGCGGCCAGCAGGCGCCGCGCGATGATGTGCGGTTCGTCCTGGCCGCGTTTGTTGAGGCGCTCTTCCAGCGCGGCGATCGAGGGCGGCAAAATGAAGATGCCGGCCGCGCGCGGGAACTGCTGCTTGACCTGGCGCGCGCCCTGCCAGTCGATCTCGAGCAGGATGTCGATGCCGGTCTTCATTTCCTGCTCGACCATCGGGCGCGAGGTGCCGTAGTAATTGCCGTGCACTTCGGCCCATTCGAGGAACTCGCCGCGGCCGGCGCGCGCCACGAAGTCCTCGGCGCTCGTGAAGTAGTATTCGCGACCGTCCTGCTCGCCCGGACGCGGCGCGCGCGTGGTGGTCGAGATCGACAGCTTGATGCCGGGCTCCTGCGCCAGCAGGGCATTGACCAGCGTCGATTTGCCGGCGCCGGACGGCGCCGCGACGACGAACAGGCTGCCCGAAAAGCCGGTGGGGTTTGACATGGTGTCCTCTAGAAATAGTTCATGCTCCGGATTCTACCAAACCGCCAGCCCGGCGGTCAGAACTTGGCATGCAGGCAGTTTACCGCGGTGCGACGGCGGGGCGCGCGCTCGTTCGTGTTAAACTAGTCAGGTAACTAGTCTAAGGAGCCGCTCATGAAGACCTGGCCAGTACAGGACGCCAAGGCGCGTTTTAGTGAATTTCTTGATGCCTGTCTGTCGGACGGCCCGCAAATGGTCACCAGGCGCGGCGTCGAAGCGGCGGTGTTGGTGCCGGCGGCCGAATGGCGGCGATGGCAGGCCGCCGCCAAACCCTCGCTGAAGGAACTGCTGCTGTCAGACACGGCACGTACCGAAGACCTGGTGCCGCCACGGGGCGTGGCGCGGCGCCGGCGTGCCGTGCCACTGCGATAGGCGAACGCATGTATCTGCTGGACACGAACGTCATTTCCGACTTGCGCCGGCCGCGTCCGCATGGTGGGGTCGTCGCCTGGCTCCGGTCGGTGGCCGACAGCGAATTGTATTTGTCGGCGGTAACGCTGGGCGAGATCCAGGCCGGTATCGAACTGACCCGCGATCAGGATGGCGCCAAGGCAGCCGAGATCGAACAGTGGGCAGATGTGGTTTCGGCGTCCTACAATGTGCTGCCGATGGATGCCGAGACCTTCCGGCTCTGGGCGCGCCTCATGCATGGACGTTCCGACACACTGTATGAGGACGCGATGATTGCCGCGACCGCAAAACGCCACAAGCTGATGGTGGTAACGCGCAACGTCAGCGACTTTGCGCACTTCGGCGTCGACCTGTTCAATCCGTTCGAGCCGCATGTAGCTTGACGGAAGCGCCAGCCTTACTCCAGATTCTGCACTTGCTCGCGCATCTGCTCGATCAGCAGCTTGAGTTCCATCGAGGCGTCGGCCAGTTCCTTGACCGAGGCCTTGGCGCCGAGGGTGTTGGCTTCGCGGTTGAGCTCCTGCATCATGAAGTCGAGGCGCTTGCCGACCTGGCCGCCTTTTTTCAGGATGTGGCGGGTCTCGGTCAGGTGCGCGGTCAGGCGCGACAGCTCTTCCGAGACGTCGATCCGGATGCCGTACAAGGTCACTTCCTGGCGGATCCGTTCGAAGGCTTCCTGGCGGGTCAGGGTGGACGGCGTGCCGTGGCCGGCCAGGCCGAGCGCGTCCTGCATGCGCTCGATGGCTTTTTGCTGGAACTGGGCAATGACTTGCGGAATCAGCGGCGTGATCCGCTTGACGATCACGTCCATCGCGTCGATCCGCGCCAGCAGCATCGCCTCGAGCGCGGCGCCTTCGCGCCTGCGGCTCTCGACGAAGGCGGCCACCGTGGTGGCGGTCAGCGTGGCGACGTCGGCCTGCAGCGACTCCTGTCCCACGTGCGACTCTTCGATCACGCCCGGCCAGCGCAGCAGCTCGGCCACGGTCATCGGCGGCGCCGACACGAAATGGTGCGTGACTTCGGCCTGCAGGCGCGCGAGGTCGGCCAGCAACTCCTTGTTGAGCGCTTGCGAGCCGCCCGACACCTTGCGCCCGAAGCTCAGGCGTGCCTCAACCTTGCCGCGCGTGATGGCGGCCATAATGGCAGCGCGCAAGTCCGGCTCCAAGGCACGCAACTCGTCATTGATGCGAAACTGAAGGTCCAGGAAGCGTGAGTTGACGCTCTTGATCTCAATCGTCAGCGTGCCGGCCGCGCCCTCGCTGGTAGCAACCGCATAACCTGTCATGCTAGAAATGCTCAATGGAGTCCCCGGTTTTTATCTTTTCTTTACAAAGCAGTGATTTATCCACACAATCGCCGTGTTAAGCAAGGAACCCTTTAATGGCTGCACAAAATAACGCTCCCTTGCCCGATGGGCTGGAAATTGCCGGATATCGCATTGTAAAGAAAATTGCGTCCGGTGGGTTCAGTATTGTATATCTGGCTTACGATGCCGACGGAAACGCCGTCGCCATCAAGGAATACCTGCCGAGCGCGCTCGCTTTGCGTCAGCCGGGCGAGTTGGTGCCGGTCATTTCCAAGCCTAATTTGCCAGTGTTCCGCATCGGCCTCAAGTGTTTTTTCGAGGAGGGCCGGGCGCTGGCGCTGATCTCGCATCCGAACGTGGTGCGGGTGCTCAACTTCTTCCGCGCCAACGATACCGTGTACATGGTGATGGCCTACGAGTCGGGCCATTCGCTGCAGGAGCACATCGCGCGCCTGAACGCGCGCGGCAGCAAGTTGAGCGAAGCCTTCATCCGCCAGATTTTCATGGGCGTGTGCGGCGGCCTGCGCGAGGTGCACGCCAATAAGCTGCTGCACCTCGACCTGAAGCCGGCGAATATTTACCTGCGCACCGACGGCACCCCGATCCTGCTCGACTTCGGCGCCGCGCGCCAGACCATCAACAAGGACCTGCCCAAGCTGACGCCGATGTACACACCCGGCTTCGCGCCGCCCGACCTGTATTCGAAGGCCGCGGCGCTCGGTCCATGGTCGGATATTTACAGCATCGGCGCCGCGATGTTCGCCTGCATGGCGGGCGCGCCGCCGCAGCCGGCCGACCAGCGCAAGACCGAGGACAAGATGCCGGCCCACTGCGCGCGGCTGGACGGCGCCTACTCGCCCGAGCTGCTCGCGATGGTGCGCTCCTGCCTCGCGATGGACCCGCTGGCGCGACCGCAAAGCGTGTTCGCGCTGCAGAAGGTGCTGCAGGTGCAGCCGCCCGCCGCCGCCGCCGAGGCAGTCGACGACGCCGGCGCGCTCGGCAAACTGGGCGGCCCCTTGCGCGGCCTGGTCGAGCGCCTCGGCGCCTTCGGCCGCAAGAAAACCGCCGACTAGGCCACCGGAGACCAGGCATGCAATTTTCCGTCTACCAGGAGAGCCACATCGGTGGCCGCAAACTGAACCAGGACCGCATGGGCTACAGCTTCACGCGCGACGCGCTGCTGCTGGTGCTGGCCGACGGCATGGGCGGCCATCTGCGCGGCGAAGCGGCGGCGTCGATCACGATGCAGACCATGTCGGCGCTGTTCCAGAAGCACGCCGCGCCCTACGTCAAGAAGCCCGAGCGCTTCCTGGAAGAGGCCTTCATCGAAGCGCACGAAGAGATCCACCGCTACCGCGCCGCCAACAACCTGCCCGAGACCCCGCGCACCACGGTGGTGGCCTGCCTGATCCAGCATAACAGCGCGATCTGGGCGCACTGCGGCGACTCGCGCCTGTACTGGCTGCGGCGCGGCCAGATCCTCGGCCGCACGCGCGACCACTCGCACGTCGAACACCTGATCTCGAAGGGCCTGGCCGATCCGTCCGAGCGCGCCACCCATCCCGACCGCAACAAGCTGTATAACTGCCTGGGCGCGTCCTCGCTGCCGAAAGTGGAGGTGAGCCGCCAGGCCAGCCTGCAGCCGGGCGACGTGCTGATGCTGTGCTCCGACGGCCTGTGGTCGATGCTGCCGGATGAAGAGATCACCCACCGCCTGTCGACCCAGACCATCGTGCGCGCGGTGCCCGAACTGATCTCGATGGCGACCACCATCGCCGGCGACACCAGCGACAACACCACCGCGCTGGCGATCATGTGGCAAGGCTCGCCGGACGTCGAAATCCCGGCCACCGTCACCGCCGACATGGCGGCCGTGATCTCGACCCGGATGCTGCCCGAGAACCTGGTCAGCACCACCATCCAGGCCACCCCCGAACCCGATCCGCCGCTCGACTTCGACGCCTTCAACGACGACGAAATCGAAAAGGCGATCGCCGAAATCCGCGGCGCGATCGAGAAATCGTCGCAGCTCCTCAAATAACACCACCACAAGGTTCATCATCATGCCATTTGAAACCCGTCCCAGCGGCCGCGCGGTCGACCAGCTGCGCCCCATCCTGCTGACCCGCCAGTACACCAAGCACGCCGAGGGCTCGGTGCTGATCGAGTGCGGCGACACCAAGGTCATTTGCACCGCCAGCATCGAAGAGAAGGTGCCCGGCTTCTTGAAAGGCAAAGGGCAGGGCTGGCTGACCGCCGAATACGGCATGCTGCCGCGCTCGACCCACAGCCGCATGGACCGCGAGGCTGCGCGCGGCAAGCAGTCCGGCCGCACCCAGGAGATCCAGCGCCTGATCGGCCGCTCGCTGCGCGCTGCCTTCGACCTCGCGGCGTTCGGCGAGCGCACCCTGCACCTCGATTGCGACGTGATCCAGGCCGACGGCGGCACCCGCACGGCGTCGATCACCGGCGCGATGGTCGCGGCCTACGACGCGTTTTCGAAGCTGGTGGCGCGCGGCGCGATCGGCGCGGTGCCGGTCAAGCATTTCGTGGCCGCGATTTCGGTCGGCGTATATCAAGGCATGCCGGTGCTCGACCTCGACTACGTGGAGGATTCCGGCTGCGACACCGACATGAACGTGGTGATGACCGACGCCGGCCACTTCATCGAAGTGCAGGGCACGGCCGAGGGCGTGGCCTTCGACCGCGCCGGCATGAACCGCCTGCTCGATTTGGCGCAGGCCGGGATTGGCGATTTGATCACGCTGCAGAAGCGCAGTCTGGGTCTCTAACTGCCGCAGAGCCGGCGAATTAAATGGGGGTCAGAGTTTTTTTTCGCGGCGCTGTTCCGCGAAAATTACTCTGACCCCCATTTAATTCGCCGGCGAACCACAAGCGTTAAAATACGCACTTCCGCCGAAGCAGCAAGAATAAAAGAGGTCAGAGTAATTTTCGTCATGAACCCGACGAAAAAAAACTCCGACCCCATTTATTCTTGCTGCGACACGCTAACACATGTTCATCCTATGACCCAAGCTCTCGTCCTCGCCTCCAACAACCCCGGCAAGCTCAAAGAATTCAGCGCCATCCTCGCGCCGATCGGCTTCGCCCTGCACCCGCAGGGCGAATTCCAGGTCCCCGAAGCCGAGGAACCGCATGCCACCTTCGTCGAGAACGCGCTCGAGAAGGCGCGCCACGCCGCGCGCCTGACCGGCCTGCCGGCACTGGCCGACGACTCCGGCGTGTGCGTCAATGCGCTCGGCGGCGCGCCCGGCGTGTGGTCGGCGCGTTACGCCGGCGAGCCGAAATCGGACGCGCGCAATAACCACAAGCTGGTCGCCGACCTTGCCGCGCATGCCGACAAATCGGCCTACTACTACTGCGTGCTGGTCTACGTGCGCCACGCCGACGACCCGCAGCCGGTGATCGCCGACGGCCGCTGGGACGGCGAGATCCGCGCCGAGCCGCGCGGCGCCAACGGCTTCGGCTACGATCCGCATTTCTGGATCCCCGCGTTCGGCAAGTCGGCGGCCGAGCTCACGCCGGCCGAGAAGAACAGTCTGTCGCACCGCGGCCAGGCCCTGCGCGCGCTGGTGGAGAAGCTGCGATGATTCCGATCAAGCCCGCCGGCCCGGCCGGCGCCGCGCCGCGTGCGCCCGCCGCCGATGCGCTGCGCTACCTGCAGCCCGGCGCGCTGAACCTGACGGCGCTACCGCCGCTATCGCTGTATATCCACTTCCCGTGGTGCGTGCGCAAATGCCCCTACTGCGACTTCAATTCGCACGAGGCGCGCGGCGAGTTCCCCGAGCGCGACTACCTCGACGCGCTGCGGCTCGATCTCGAACAATCGCTGCCGCTGATCTGGGGCCGCAAGATCTACACCGTGTTCATCGGCGGCGGCACCCCGAGCCTGATGTCGGCCGCGGGCCTCGACCGCCTGCTGTCGGACGTGCGCACCCTGCTGCCGCTCGACGGCGCGGCCGAGATCACGATGGAAGCCAACCCCGGCACCTTCGAGGCGGAGAAGTTCAAGTCCTACCGCGCCAGCGGCGTGAACCGGCTGTCGATCGGGATCCAGAGCTTCAACCCGAACCACCTGAAGGCGCTGGGCCGCATCCACGACGACGCCGAGGCGCGCCGCGCGGTCGAAATCGCGCACGCCAACTTCGACAATTTCAACCTCGACCTGATGTACGCGCTGCCGTCGCAGACGCTGGCCGACGCCAAGCGCGACCTCGACATCGCGCTGGCGTTCGCGCCGCCCCACCTGTCGCTGTACCACCTGACGATGGAGCCGAACACGGTGTTCGCCAAGTATCCGCCGGCGTTGCCGGACGACGACGCCAGCGCCGACATGCAGGACATGATCGCCAGCCAGACCGCGGCCGCCGGCTACCAGCACTACGAAGTGTCGGCCTACGCGCAGCCGGGCCGCAAGGCGCGCCACAACCTCAATTACTGGGAGTTCGGCGATTACCTGGGGATCGGCGCGGGCGCGCATTCGAAGATCTCGTTCCCGCACCGCGTGCTGCGCCAGGCGCGCTACAAGCAGCCGGCCTCGTTCATCGAGGCGGCGCAGCGCGGCAATCCGGTACAGGAAGAGCACGAGATCGCGCGCGCCGACATGGGCTTCGAGTTCATGCTCAACACGCTGCGTCTGAACGCCGGCTTCGAGCCGAACCTGTTCGCCGAGCGCACCGGCATGGGCATCAGCGCGATCGACAAGGCGCTCAACGAGGCCGAGGCGAAAGGCCTGCTGTACCGCGACCACAAGCTGATCAAGCCGACCGAGTTAGGGCAGCGCTTCCTCAACGACCTGCAGCAGATGTTCCTCGGCGCTTAGAACTGCTCCCACGTGTCTTCCGTCGTCACGGTCGCCGGCTTGCGCGCGGCAAGGCGCGGCTGCGGTGCGGCCGCAGCACGGGCAGGGGCGCGCACGGGGACGCGCGCCGGCGCGGCGCGTGGCGCGGGCGCACGGCGCAGCGGCGCCGCATCGTCCAGCTTGAAGCCGGACGCCACGTGCGCCAGATTGTCGGCCTGCTCCTGCAGGCTGGCCGCGGCGGCGGCCGCTTCTTCCACCAGCGCCGCGTTCTGCTGCGTGACCTGGTCCATCTGCGTGATCGCCTCGTTGACCTGGTCGATGCCGACGCTCTGTTCCTGGCTGGCCGAGGTGATTTCGGCCATGATGTCGGTTACGCGCGCGACGCTGGCCACCACCTCGCTCATGGTGGCGCCGGCGTCCTTCACCAGCCGCGCGCCGATGTTGACCTGGTTGACCGAGTCGCCGATCAGGCCCTTGATTTCCTTGGCCGCGGCGGCCGAACGCTGCGCGAGGTTGCGCACTTCCGCGGCCACGACCGCGAAGCCGCGTCCCTGTTCGCCGGCGCGCGCCGCTTCCACCGCCGCATTCAGCGCCAGGATATTGGTCTGGAACGCGATGCCGTCGATCACGCCGATGATGTCGACGATCTTCTTGGCCGACGCGTCGATATGCCCCATGGTCTCGACCACCTGGCCGACGATGTCGCCGCCCTTGGCCGCGACGTCGGACGCCGCCAGCGCCAGCTGGTTGGCCTGGTTCGCGTTCTCGGCGTTCTGGCGCACGGTCGACGTCAGCTCTTCCATCGACGACGCGGTCTCTTCAAGCGAGCTGGCTTGCTGCTCGGTGCGCGCCGACAGGTCGAGGTTGCCGGCCGCGATCTGGCTGGAAGCGGTGGCGATCGAATGGGTGTTCAGCTGGACTTCCGAGACCACCTTGGCCAGCGCATCGTTCATGCCCTTCAGCGAGCGCATCAGGTCGCCGATTTCGTCGCGCTCCGGTTCGGCGAAGCGGGTGCTCAGGTCGCCGTTGGCCACCGTCTCGGCCACCCCGATCGCCGCTTGCAGCGGCTTGGTGATGCTGCGCGTGATCAGCCACGCGACCAGCGTGCCGAGGATCACCAGCAGCACGCCGAGCAGCGTCACCAGGGTCGCGCTGCGTTGGTTCGACACCTCGAGCGCCTGTGCGGTGTCGTCGATCGCCTTGCGCTGGAACGCCAGCAATTCGGCGACCTTGGCCTGGTAGGCTTCGGCCGACGGCGTGAACAGCTGCCGGTAAATGCGCTCGGCCTCGGCCGCATCGCCGCTCTTCTGGGCGCTCATCACCGCGGTCTTGGCGGTCTGGTATTTGGCGCGCAGATCGGCCGAGGCCTGGTAGATCGCCTTTTCCTGTTCGCTGGCCAGCAATCCTTCGATCTTCTTCATCAGTGCGCCGCCCGTGCGCGTGCTGGCGACGATGGCGGCGGCGAACACGGTCGACAGCTTGTCGTCGCTGCTGCGGGCGATCAGCGCGGTGCGCACGACCGACGAGTAGAGCACCACATACCAGTCGGAGACGATGCGCTCCTTGGCCAGCGGCTGCGCCATCATTTGGCGCGTCGCTTCGGCGTTGTGGCGTGCGTTGAGCAGGGCGAACGAGGTGGAGACGATGGACAGGATCAAGACCAGGGCAAAGCCGAGCGCAAGACGCGTCCCGATCCGGATAGTGGAGAGTGCGTGCATGACGGTATCCGATCAAGAAAGAAGTTCCCCGGTGGCGGGGATAGGAATAGTATGCCCCGGGAAACGATCGGAATGGTCCAAGCGGACTAAAAACACGCCCGGCAAGGGCGTCCTGTTGCGTTATTGCCCCAATTCCGTGCGTTTATTGATGACTTGCTATGGCGCCGAGCCTGCCGCCGCGTTCCAGCCGCCGCCCAGCACCTGGTACAGGGTGACCTGGTTTTGCAGCCGCTGCAGCTTGGCCTGGACCGCCGCCTGCTGCGCCGCGAACAGCGAACGCTGGGCGTCGAGCAGGTCGAGGTAGCTGGCCGCGCCGCTGCGGTAGCGCAGGTCGGACAGCTTGAAGCGCTCGGCCTCGGCGGCGGCCACCGCACGCTGGGCGATCAACTGGTCGCCCAGCGTGGCTTGTCCGGCCAACGCGTCCGACACTTCGCGGAACGCGGTCTGGATCGCCTTCTCGTACTGCGCCAACGCAATGTCGCGCCCGGCCTTGGCGCTGTCGACGCCGGCGCGGGTGCGGCCGAAGTCGAAGATCGGCAGGATCGCTTGCGGCGCGAAGGTCCAGCCCCAGGAGCCGCCCTTGAACAAGCCGCTCAGCTCCGAGCTGGCGCTGCCGGCGCTGCCGGTCAGCGCGATGCGCGGGAAGTAGGCCGCGCGCGCGGCGCCGATGTTGGCGTTGGCCGCGATCAGCTGCTGTTCGGCGGCGCGGATGTCGGGCCGCACCGTGAGCAGGTCGGACGGCAGGCCGGCCGGCAGCTCGCCGAGCGCGGTCGCGGCGAGCGTGGCGGCGCCGGCCGGCGCCGCGGGCAGCGGCGAGCCGACCAGCAGCACCAGCAGGTTGAGGTCCTGCGCGCGCTGGCGCAGCTGCTGCGCCAGCACCACGCGCGCGGTGTCGACCAGCGACAGGCCGAGCTGCAGGTCGAGCTTGGAGAGCACGCCGTTGTCGTACTTCAGCTGGATCAGCTTGAGCGATTCCTCGCGCCCGGCCAGGGTCTGGCGCGTCAGCTCGAGCAGCTCGTCGTCGGCCAGCAGCGCAAGGTAGACGTTGGCGACCGCGGCCACCAGGCTGATATGGGTGGCCTTGCGCGCCTCCTCGGTGGCGAGGAACTGCGCCAGCGCGGCCTCGCTCAGGTTGCGCACCCGGCCGAACAGGTCGAGCTCGAAGGCGCTGACCTGCAGGCCGGCGGTGTAGGTACTGACGATGCCGTTGTCCGGCACCGGCACGCGGCTGCCGGTGACGCCGGCACTGACGGTCGGCAGCTGGTCGGCGCGCCGGATCCGGTACTGGGCGCGCGCCTGCTCGATGTTGAGGATCGCGACCCGCAGGTCGCGGTTGTTGGCCAGCGCGAGGTCGATCAGCTGGCGCAGGCGGGCGTCGGCGAAGAAGCGCTGCCATTCGATGGTCGTGACGGGCTCGCCAGTGGCGAGGCCGCCAGCCTCGCCGCCGGCGGCCGGCAGGTCGGGGAACGCCGGCGCGACCGGCGCCGCGGGCCGTTGGTAGTGCGGCGCGAGCGACATGCAGCCGCCCAGCGCAAGGGCCAGCGCCAGCGGCGCGGCGATCTGCAGGGATGGTTTAATCATGTTTGACCTCGAGTGCGGGAGCGGGGGCGGCGCCTTCTTCATGCGCGTACTTCTTGCGCTGGCGTTCGCTGCCTTTGAACAGCCGGCGCACCACCACGAAGAACACCGGCACGAACAGCACGCCGATGCCGGTGGCGGTGATCATCCCGCCCATCACGCCGGTGCCGATCGCGCGCTGGCTGGCCGAGCCGGCGCCGGTGGCGATCACCAGCGGCAGCACGCCGAGGATGAAGGCCAGCGAGGTCATGATGATGGGCCGGAAGCGCAGGTGGCAGGCCTCGATCGCCGCGGCCACCGCCGATTTGCCCTGCGCCTGCAGGTCCTTGGCGAACTCGATGATCAGCACCGCGTTCTTGGCGCCCAGGCCGATGATGGTGATCAGGCCGACCTTGAAGTAGACGTCGTTGGGGAAGCCGCGCATGGTGGCGGCCAGCAGCGCGCCGAGCACGCCGAGCGGCACCACCAGCAGCACCGCCACCGGGATCGACCAGCTCTCGTACAGCGCGGCCAGCGCCAGGAACACCGCCAGCAGCGCGAAGCCGATCAGCACTTGCACCGTGGAGCCGGACAGGATCTCTTCGCGCGACTGGCCGGTCCATTCGTAGGCGAAGCCGGCCGGCAGTTCGGCCGCCAGGCGCTCCATTTCCACCAGCGCTTCGCCGGTGCTATGGCCGGGCGCGGCGTCGCCCGACAGGCGCATGGTGGAGTAGCCGTTGTAGCGCACCGTCTGCATCGGGCCGGTGATCCAGCGCGTGCTGGCGAAGGCCGACAACGGCACCGCCTGGCCCTTGGCGTTGAGCGCGTTCAGCTTGAGCAGGTCGGCCGGCTGCATGCGCGCCGTGGCGTCGGCCTGCACCACCACCCGCTGCAGCCGCCCGGCGTTCGGGAAGTCGTTCACGTAGGCCGAGCCGAGCGCGGTCGAAATCGCGGTGTTGATCGCGTCGAAGTTCACGCCCAGCGCGTTGGCCTTGTCGCGGTCGATGTCGAGCTGCAGCTGGGGCGCGTCTTCCAGCCCCTCGGGCCGCACGCCGGCCAGGATCGGACTCTTGGACGCGGCCGCCAGCAACTGGTCGCGCGCGGCCAGCAGGGCGGCGCGGCCGTTGTCGCCGCGGTCCTGCAGGCGGAACGAGAAGCCGGTGCCGCGTCCCAGTTCCGGGATCGGCGGCGGGCTGACCGCGAAGATGAAGGCGTCGCGGATCGACGACAGGGTGCCGGTGATGCGGCCGGCGACGTCGGCCGCGCCATGGCCGGCGCCGCCGCGCTGCTTCCAGTCCTTCAGCGTGATGAAGCCGAGCGCCGCGTTCTGGCCCTGGCCCGAGAAGCTGAAGCCGACCACGCCGACCATGCTCTCGACCTCGGGTTGCTTGAGGATGTAGTCCTCGGCCGTCACCAGCGCGGCGCGGGTGCGCTCGAAGGTGGCGCCCGGCGGCAGCTGGAAGTTGGCGATCACATAGCCCTGGTCTTCGTTCGGCAGGAAGGACGAGGGCATGCGCGAGAAGATCAGCACCACCACCGCGATCAGCAGCGCGAACACGGCCAGCGCGCGGCCGGTGTGGCGCAGGATCCTGGCGACGAAGCCTTCATAGTTCTTGGCGGTGCGGCCGAAGCCGCGGTTGAACCAGCCGAAGAAACCGCCCTTGGCGTGGTGGTGGCCGGCTTCCACCGGCTGCAGCAAGTGGGCGCACAGGGCCGGCGTGAGCGACAGCGCCATGAAGGCCGAGAACGCGATCGACGACACCATCACCGCCGAGAACTGGCGGTAGATATTGCCGACCGCGCCGGCGAAGAAGGCCAGCGGCACGAATACCGAGATCAGCACCACCGTCACGCCGATGATCGCGCCCGAGATCTGGCCCATCGCCTTGCGCGTGGCCTCGAGCGGCGGCAAGCCTTCCTCGCTCATGATGCGCTCGACGTTTTCGACCACCACGATGGCGTCGTCGACCACGATGCCGATCACCAGCACCATGCCGAACATGGTCAGCACGTTGATCGAAAAGCCCAGCGCCAGCAGGGTCGCCAGGGAGCCCAGCAGGGCCACCGGCACCACGATGGTGGGGATGATCGTGTAGCGGATATTCTGCAGGAACAGATACATCACGAGGAACACCAGGATCACCGCCTCGACCAGGGTTTCCACCACTTGCCTGATCGAGATGTCGATGAAGGCCGAGCTGTCGAACGGGATCGCCCATTTCATCCCGGGCGGGAAGTAGCGCGACAGCTCGCCCATGCGCGCGCGCACCAGCTTCGCCGTTTCCAGCGCATTGCCGGTCGGCGACAGCTGGATCCCGATGCCGGTCGAGGGCTTGCCGTTCAGGCGCGCCGAGGTGGTGTAGTTCTGACCGCCGATCTCGATGCGCGCCACGTCCTTCAGGCGCACCGCCGAGCCGTCCGGATTCGCGCGCAGGATGATGGCGCCGAACTGGTCGACGGTGCTCAACTGGCCGCTGACGACCACGGTGGCGGTGATGGTCTGGCCGGCCACCAGCGGCAGGTCGCCGATGGTGCCCGACGAGACCTGCGCGTTCTGCGAACGGATCGCGTTGTTGACGTCATTCGCCGACAGGTTGAAGCCGACCAGCTTGGCCGGATCGATCCAGATCCGCATCGCCTTTTCGGTGCCGAACAACTGGGCCTGGCCGACGCCGGTGATGCGCTGGATCTCGGGCAGCACGGTGCGCGAGGCATAGTCGCCGAGCGCGATCGGGTCCCACTTCGGATCGTCCGAGGACAGGATCGTGAACATCAGGAAGTTCGAGCGCGCCTTGTCGACCCGCACGCCCTGCTGCACCACCGCCTGCGGCAGGCGCGGGGTGGCGCGGCCGAGCCGGTTCTGGACGTCCACCTGCGCCAGGTCGGCATTGGTGCCGGTCTCGTAGCTGATGGTGATGGTGCCGGTGCCGTTGGCCTGGCTGATCGACTCCATGTAGATCAGGCCGGGCGAGCCGTTCATCTCGCGCTCGATCACGCTGATCACGCTGTCCTCCAGCGTCTGGGCCGAGGCGCCGGGGTAGGCCGCGGTGATCACGATCGAAGGCGGTGCGACCGGCGGGTACTGCGCGATCGGCAGCTGGGTGATGGCGACCGCGCCCATCACCATGATGAACAGGGCGATCACCCACGCGAAAATGGGGCGGTCAATGAAAAAACGTGCCATGAAGGGATCCTGTGAGTGTTTTTAACGGCTGGCGGCGGCGCCGGCGGCGGCCGGCGCCGGCGTGCCCGGCGCAGGCGTCGGGCTCCACGGCACCGGCTTGACCGGCGCGCCCGGCACCATCATTTTCTGGAAGCCGTCGACCACCACCTGCTCGCCGGCTTTCAGGCCGTCGAGGATGACCCAGTTCGTACCCTGCTGCGAGCCGACCTTGACCGGGCGCGGCGCGGGCTTGCCGCCGGCTCCGACCACGATCACGGTGTCGCCCTGGTTGCTGCGGGTGACCGCCTGCTGCGGCACCACGATCCCGGCCGGCAGTTCGGCCTGCGACAGGCGCACCCGCACGTACTGGCCGGGCAACAGCATGTTGTCGGGGTTCGGCACTTCGGCGCGCAGCGTGACCTGGCCCGAAGTCGGGTCCACCGTCACGTCGGAGAACAGCAGCTTGCCCTTGCGCGGCAGCTCGGAGCCGTCGTCGAGCACGATGGTGACCGGGACCGCGCTGTCGGCGCTGCGCAGTTTCAGCGTGGCCGACTTGCGCAGGGCCTGCAGCTCGGCCGCCGACTGGGTGAAGTTGACGTACACGCTGCTGGTCTGCTGGACCAGCGCCAGCTGGGTCGCGTCGGTCGCGCTGACCAGCGCGCCCTCGGTCACCAGCGCGCGGCCGATGCGGCCGCCGATCGGCGCCACCACGTTCGCGTAGCCGGAGTTGATTTGGGCGATCTGCAGCGCCGCCTTTTGCGCCGCCACGTCGGCCTCGGCTTGCTTGGCGGTGGCGACCACGTTCACGTATTCCTGTTTGCTGACGGCCTCGGCCTCGACCAGCGGCTTGTAGCGCTCGGCCTGGGCCGCGGCCTGGGTCAGGTTGGCCTGGGCCTTGCCGAGATTGGCCTGGGCGCTGTTCAGCGCGGCCTGGTAGGGTGCCGGGTCGATCTGGAACAGCAGCTGGCCGGCCTTGACTTCGGAGCCCTCGATGAAGGTGCGCTTGAGCACCACGCCGTTGACGCGCGCCCGCACTTGCGCGGTGCGCAGCGGCTCGACCCGGCCCGGCAACTCGGTCTGCAGGGCGACCGGTTCGAACCTGGCGGTGATCACGCCGACTTCGGGCGGCGGGCGGCTGGCGCCGGCTTGGGCGGCGCCGTCTTTCGGGCCGCAGGCCGCCAGCAGGGCGAGCGCGGCGGCGGTGCAGGCGGCGATCCGGGTCAGGGACAGGGAGGCAGTGGCGGTATAGCGCATTACGTGAGCATCCTTTAGTGAGGGACGAATTGCATGCACCCGGCATCGCTGCCCCGCATGCATATGTCATCGATGGCTTTTTTCAATTTGCGGATATACTAACACGAGTGTATGTTTAGCGTTTACGCAAAATTGGAGTGGCGTATGGCTCGCAGGACCAAGGAAGAAGCGATGGAGACGCGCGCGAGCATCCTCGACGCGGCCGAGCTGCTGTTCGTGCAGCAGGGTGTCTCGGGCACCACGCTGCAGCATATCGCAAGCGCGGCCGGTGTGACGCGCGGGGCGATCTACTGGCATTTCCACGACAAGGCCGCGATGTTCAACGCGATGATGGAGCGCGCCAGGATGCCGCTCGAGTCGGCGCTGCAAGTGCTGGACCGCACCGACGCGGCCGACCCGCTGCACGACTTGTGCAACTACATGCAGTGCGTGCTGCGGCTGACCGTGGACGACCTCAAGGCGCGCCGCGTGTTCGAGATCGCGCTGCTGAAAATGGAATTGGTGGGCGAACTCGATTCGGTGCGCGAGCGCCGCAAGCAAAACCGCGCAATCTGGATGAAGCGGGCCGAGAGCCGGATCCGGCTCGCCGTCAGGCATGGCCAGGCCAGGCCCGACCTGGCGCCGCGCGCGGTGGCGCTGGGGATCTGGGCGATGCTGGAGGGTTTAGTCCGAACCTGGCTGATCGATCCGGACTCGTTCGACTTGATCAAACTCGGCGGGCAGATCGTCGATACGCATATCGACGCGCTGCGCGCCTGAGCCGCGGGCTTTAGCGCATGCCGGCGATGATTTGCTTGAGTTTGCCGGAATCGGCGCAGAAGGCGCGGATGCCCTCGGCCAGCTTCTCGGTCGCCATCGCATCTTCGTTCATCATGAAGCGGAAGGTCTTTTCGTCGATCGCCACCTTCTCGATGGTGGCCGCGGCGGCGCTGGCGTCGAGCTTGCGCTCGACCGGCGCGTCGCTGTCGGCCAGCTGCTGCAGCAGCTCGGGCGCGATGGTCAGCAGGTCGCAGCCGGCCAGTTCCACGATCTGCGAGGTGTTGCGGAAGCTCGCGCCCATCACCTCGGTCCGGTAGCCGAACTTGCGGTAGTAGTGGTAGATGCGCTTGACCGACTGCACGCCCGGATCGTCGGCGCCGGTATAGTCGATGCCGGTCGATTTCCTGTACCAGTCGTAGATGCGGCCGACGAAGGGCGAGATCAGCTGCGCGCCGGCGTCGGCGCAGGCGATGGCCTGGGCCAGCGAGAACAGCAGGGTCATATTGCAGCGGATGCCGTCGCGCTCGAGCGCTTCGGCGGCGCGGATGCCTTCCCAGGTCGAGGCGATCTTGATCAGCACGCGCTCGCGCCCGATACCGGCCGCCTCGTACAGCGCGATCAGCTCGCGGCCCTTGGCCACGGTGGCCTCGGTGTCGAACGACAGGGCGGCGTCGATCTCGGTCGACACGCGGCCCGGGATGATCTTCAGGATTTCGAGGCCGAAGGCGATCAGCACGCGGTCGATCACCTCGCCGGTGGACAGCTTGGGGAAGTCGCGCACGGCTTGCTCGAGCAGCGGCTTGTACTCCGGCTTTTGCACCGCCTTCAGGATCAGCGACGGGTTGGTGGTCGCGTCGCGCGGCGCGTAGGCCTTGATCGACTGGAAGTCGCCGGTGTCGGCGACCACGGTGGTGAATTGCTTGAGCTGCTCGAGTTGATTCATGGCGTAGGAAGAATGGGGTAAGTCAGGCGGTTATTGTAGGGGATCAGCCGATGAAGGAATCGAACTGCATGTCGAATTCCTGCAAGGCCTTTTGGGCGTTTTGCATCTTCTTGCGGAACTCGGGGCCGCGCTTCAGCGCCAGCCCGACCGCCAGCACGTCGATCACCACCAGGTAGGCCAGGCGCGCCGAAATCGGCGTGTAGGGATCGATGTTGAACACCAGGTCGATCGGGATCAGCACCGTCGCGATGTCGGCCAATGGGGTGCCGGACGGCGCCAGCACGATCACGTCGGCGCCGCCGCGACGCGCCAGCTTGGCCGAGCGCACCAGCGCCGAGTTGTTGCCGCGCTGGGAAATCGCCACCACCGCATCGCCCTCATGCAGCAGCGAGGCCGCGATGCTGTGGATCGCGGGGTCGGCATACGCCACCGTCGGCACGCCCGAGCGGAAGAACTTGTGCTGCGCGTCGGTGGCCACGATGCCCGAGGTGCCCTGGCCGTAGAACTCGATCTTGCTGGCGCGCGAGAGGATGTCGAGCGCGCGCTGGATCGGTTCGGGATTGAGGTTGTTGCGCAGGTCGAGCAGGGTGTTGATCGAACGCGAACAGATCTTGTTGACCAGGTCCGAGGCCAGGTCGTCCTGGGCCGGCTGCTCGTTGGCGCCGGGTAGCGCCAGCGCCAGGCCTTGCGCCAGCTTGAGCTTGAACTCGTGCCAGCCGTCGTAGCCGAGGGTGCGGCAAAAGCGCACCACGGTCGGCTCCGACACCTGCGCGCTCTTGGCCAGCGCGGTGATGTTCTGGCTGACCGTGGCGGCCGGCTGTTCGAGCACCGCCAGCGCGACCTTCTTCTCGGACTTCGAGAGCGAGTCGAGCTGGGTGCGGATCGAATCCAGTAGCACGCGGCGCTCCTCAGTCCTCAGGAAGCGCTTCTTCGCGCCACTGCAGGCCGTCGCGGCCGATCAGGGCGCTGGCGGCGGCCGGGCCCCAGGTGCCGGCGCTGTACGGGATCGGGCTGCTGTCGTTCTGCTCCCAATAGGCGAGGATAGGCTCGACCCATTCCCAGGCCGCTTCCAACTCGTCGCCGCGCATGAACAGGGTGAGCTGGCCGCGCAGGACGTCGAGCAGCAGGCGCTCGTAGGCGTCCATGCGCGGGGTCTTGAACGACTCGCGGAAATCGAGTTCGAGCTCGGCCTGTTTCAGGCGCATGCTGTCGCCCGGGGTCTTGGCCATCAGGTTCAGCGACAGGCCCTCGTCCGGCTGCAAGCGGATCACCAGGCTGTTGGGCTGGAAGCTGCTGGTCGGCTGGTTGAAGATCGAATGCGGGATCTGCTTGAAGCGCACCACGATCTCGGCCAGGCCGTCGGCCATGCGTTTGCCGGTGCGCAGGTAGAACGGCACGCCGGCCCAGCGCCAGGTGTCGATTTCGGCTTTCAGCGCGACGAAAGTTTCGGTGCTCGACTTGGCCGGCGCGTCCGGCTCGTCGCGGTAGCTCGGCACCGCGGTGCCGTCGACGTGGCCGGCGCGGTACTGGCCGCGCACGATGTTCTGGGCCAGCGTGGTGGGCGTGAATTTTTTCAGCGAGCGCAGCACCTGCAGCTTGGCGTCGCGCACCGCGTCGGACGCGATCGAGGTGGGCGGCTCCATCGCCACGATACACAGCAGCTGCAGCAGGTGGTTTTGCAGCATGTCGCGCAGCGCGCCCGAGGTGTCGTAGTAGCCCATGCGGTTGCCGACGCCGATTTTTTCGGCGATGGTGATCTGGACATCGGAGATCCATTCGCGGCGCCACAGCGGCTCGAACAGGATGTTCCCGAAGCGCAGGGCCAGCAGGTTCTGCACCGTCTCTTTGCCCAGGTAGTGGTCGATGCGGTAGATCTGGTGTTCGGCGAACACCTTGCCGACTTCGGCGTTGATCTGCTTGGCGCTCTCCAGATCGCGGCCGAGCGGCTTTTCGAGCACCACGCGCGAGTTCGGGGTCGCCAGGCCGGTGGCGGCCAGGTTGTCGCAGATCTGGGCGAACAGGTCGGGCGGAGTGGCCAGGTAGTAGACGCGGGTGATCGCCTCGTCCTTGCGCAGCGACTCGACCAGCGCGCCGTAGCTCTTGACGTCGGTGGCGCTCACCGCGACATAGACGATGCGTTCGAGGAACTTCGACCAGTGCGGCTCGGTCGGCGACTTGACGTGGGGCTTGGAGGTGCTTTCGACGGTGGCCAGGAATTCTTCCTGCGACCAGTCGTGGCGGCCGACGCAGATGATGCGGGCGGTCGGCGGCAAGTCCTTGGCGACGTCGCGCGCGTACATCGCGGGCAGCAGTTTGCGCATCGACAGATCGCCGCTGCCGCCAAAAAGAACCAGGTCAAAATCGTTAAGAGCCATAGTAGTGAGATCGCAAAAGTGGGTGCCGGGAACTGATGATGCAGCTTTCACTCCGGGGCTGGCGCACGCAAGTCCGGGGTAGCGCTGGTTTATGTAAATTTACTACACAAATACCTGCTTTGCAAGAAATTCTACTACATCAAGCGCGCAGTTTGTAGCGGGTCGCGTTGCGGGCGCGGGCGCGCTGCGCTTCGATCTCGCGGTCGCGCGGATCGGCGGTCGTGACCAGCGCGCCGATCAGGGCGGTGGCGGCCGCGGCGACCTCGTCGACCGCGCGATCGAAGGCGTCCTGGTTGGCCTTCGAGGGGCTGTTGAAACCGCTGAGCTTGCGCACGAACTGCAGCGAGGCGGCGCGGATTTCATCGTCGGTGGCGGGCGGGGCGAAGTTGAACAGGGTTGTGATGCTGCGGCACATAGGCTTGCTCCACGGGGCGGTGATGCTCGGGAAGATGATAGCACCGGGCCGGTCGCGCGCACAGGTGGCGATTTTTTGGCGCTATGTCCGTTCAGACAACGCGCGCGTCTGCTGCGCTATCCATGCCAGCGCGCACAAATGATAGTCGCGGTAGGTCAGCTCGGCTGTATCCAATGCCAGGGTATTGCAAATCGCCGGAAGGTCCTGGCTGAATTTTGTAAATCGGCGGTGGATCGAATCTCCTCCGGGCAAGGGCCGCTTCATCGCGCGCGCATTGAGCCAGTTTCGTACATGGGCGATCAGTTGTCGTGGGGAGGAATGGTGGGCTCGAATGTCGTGGCCCGCGATATCAGACATGAAGACTTGGTAGCGGAACTGTTCCCGGTCCAGGATGAGTATGTTCTTGCGCTTATGTGCCGCTTCCAGGGAACAACGCGGCAAGAAGCCACAATCGGCAATCGCAAACACCATCGCGTTTCTCAGGTCGAGATAGGCGTCGTCAAATGGGCAGTTGATAAACACACTGACTGAGCGGCGCAGCCTCGTCATGCTTTGCTTACTGCCTGCTGCTTCTTGCGCGCAGCAAATACAGTTGCGATCGCGCGCTTTGCATCTTCGAATGTGATGTTGTCGAACTTTGATGGTATGAGCAGGATTCGTTGCGGGCGGCGTCGGTGCGTTGGCTCTGTGTAAGTCGGGGTAGGCCTTTCCACTTGCGGATACGGGATGTTCTTCTTCACATGACCTCCGATTTGGGCGCGCGCTTGCGTCAAAGGATTAGACCTCTGCATGTGCCAAGCGTTCCCGGTCACGCGAGTATAGTTAATCCTGTGCCTTAAGGCAGATACTGCGCCTCGGGACGGCCGGCGACGTCGACGCGCAGGGACAGCACGCAACCGGTCAGCGGATATTGCGCGCGCTCTTCTTCCGAGCGTTTGTGGCTGGCGCTGGTGATGTACAGCGTGCGCAAATCGGCGCCGCCGAAGGCCAGCATGGTCGGGCAGCGCAGCGGCAGCGGCACTTCGCGCAGCAGCGTGCCGTCCGGCGCGAAGCGCAGCAGGCGACCGCCCTCGAACATCGCGCACCAGTAGGCGCCTTCGCTGTCGACCGCGGCGCCGTCCGGACGGCCGCCGTAGTCGTTGGCGCGGTCGGCCGAGAACTGCTGGAAGCGCTGCGGGTTCGACGCGGTGCCGCTGGCGACGTCGAAATCGTAGCGGTCGATGCGGTGGGCGGTGGTGTCGGCATGGTACAGCCGGCGCCCGTCCGGACTGAAACCGAGGCCGTTCGAGTTCGTCATCCCGCCCGGCCATTTCAGACTGACCGTGCCGCGCTCGAGGCAGAACATTTGGGCCGCCGGCTTGTCGCGCGGTTCGTAGATGGTGCCGACCCAGAAACGGCCGGCCGGGTCCACCTTGCCGTCGTTGAAGCGGGCGGTCGCGGTGTCGTATGGCGCCGGCGCGATCGGCGTGACCGCGCCGCCCTGCGTGTCGAGATGGACGAAGCCGCTGCGCAGCGCCACCACCAGTCCGCCGCGCGCATCGATCGCCAGCGCCGCCGGCTCGCTCGCCATGCGCCACGCGCGATGCGCGCCGCTGGCCGGATGCAGGCGGTGCACAGCGAAGCCGTCGATGTCGACCCAGTACAGGCTGGCCTCGTCCGCATGCCACAGCGGACATTCGCCGACCGCCATCGGCTCGTGCCAGGCAACGTCGATGCGCTCGCTCATACCGCGGCCTTGGCCATCGCGATCAGGCCGTTGGTGGAGCTGTCGTGCTGCGCCGGTTGCGCCTCGCCGGCCAGCTCCGCTTCGATCTTCTTGGCCAGCACCTTGCCCAGTTCGACGCCCCACTGGTCGAAGCTGTTCACGTCCCACAGCACGCCCTGCACGAAGGTCTTGTGCTCGTACAGCGCGATCAGCGCGCCCAGCGAATACGGCGTCAGGTACTCCATCAGGATGGTGTTGCTGGGCCGGTTGCCGGGGAAGGTCTTGTGCGGCGCGAGCCGTTCGATCTCGGCCAGCGCCAGGCCTTGCGCCGCCAGGTCGGTGCGCACTTCGTCGATGGTCTTCCCGCGCATGAAGGCTTCCGACTGCGCGAAGCAGTTGGCCAGCAGCGCCGTGTGGTGCCCGGTCAGTTCGTGGGCCGGACGCAGGCTGGCGATGAAGTCGATCGGCGTGACGTCGGTCCCCTGGTGCAGCAGCTGGAAGTAGGCATGCTGGCCGTTGGTGCCGCAGTCGCCCCAGATCACCGGGCAGGTCGGCACCTCGACCGGCTGGCCGCCCTTGGTCACGCGCTTGCCGTTGCTCTCCATCTCGAGCTGCTGGAGGTAGGCCGGGAAGCGGTTCAGGTCCTGGTGATAGGGCGCGATCGAGACCGACGAACAGCCGAGGAACTGGCGGTTCCAGAAGCCGATCAGGCCGAGCAGCATCGGCATGTTCTGCTCCAGCGGCGCGCTGCGGAAGTGCTGGTCCATCGCATGCGCGCCGGCCAGCAGGTCGCTGAAGTAGCCGAAGCCGACGCACAGCGCGACCGGGAGGCCGATCGCCGACCACACCGAATAACGCCCGCCGACCCAGTCCCAGAACGGGAACATGTTCGCCGGGTCGATGCCGAAGGCCTTGATCGCCTCGGTGTTGGTGGACACCGCGACGAAGTGGCGCGCCAGCTCGGACTCCCTGGCGTGCTTGAGGAACCAGCTGCGCGCGGTTTGCGCGTTGAGCATGGTCTCGCTGGTGGTGAAGGTCTTGGAGGCGACGATGAACAGCGTGGTCTCCGGATTCACCTGCGACAGCGCGGCATCCATATCGTGGCCGTCGACGTTCGAGACGAAGTGCATGGCCAGCCGCGGATGCGCATACTGGCGCAGCGCCAGGCACACCATCTTGGGGCCGAGGTCGGAGCCGCCGATGCCGATGTTGACGATGTCGGTGATCGGCTTGCCGCTGTAGCCGAGCCAGGTGCCGGTGCGCACCGCGTCGGAGAATACCTTCACGCGGTCGAGCACCGCATGCACGTCGGCCGTGACGTCCTGGCCGTCGACCACCAGCGCCGTGTCGCGTGGCGCGCGCAGGGCGGTGTGCAGCACCGCGCGATGTTCGGTCAGGTTGATTTTTTCGCCGCTGAACATGGCCTCGCGCTGCTCTTCCACGCCGCGTTCGCGCGCGAGATCGACCAGCAGTTCAAGCGTGCGCCCGTCAAGGCGGTTTTTTGAATAGTCTAGGAACAGGCCCGCCGCCTCCAGCGAGAAGTGGGCGAAGCGCTGGGGATCGGCCGCGAACAGGCCGCGCATCTGCCAGTCTTCGGCTTCGACGGCGTGGGTTTCGAGGGCCTGGAAACTGGTCGTAGCGGTGAGGGCTGGCTGGCGCATGGTGTCGGAAGGTGAGGGGGGCGAGAGGAGATTATCGAATAATACAGGAAAAGTACGTAAATTCACTACAAAATTCATGCGGCCCCGACTGTGGCGACGTCGCCCGGTTTCCCCGTGGATGCACGGCTTGGGCCGCCGGGAACTTGCAATTTACTTACAAAAGGCGCAAGCTGGCTCACCGAAACCCGCTGTTTCCGCCAAATTTGTAGTAAAATTTCAGGAAATAAATTCATAAGGAACGATCATGGCGGTGCATCCAGTAGTTCAAACGGTGACCAATCGGATTATCAAGCGCAGCAAGCCATCGCGCGCGGCCTACCTGGCCCACCTCGACGCGGCGCGGGTCAAGGGCGTGCAGCGCAGCGCGCTGTCGTGTACCAACCTGGCGCACGGTTTCGCCGCCTTCCCGGAAGGCGACAAGATCATGCTCAAGCAGGACCGCAAGCCCTCGGTGGCGATTGTCTCGGCCTACAACGACATGCTGTCCGCGCACCAGCCGTTCGAATCCTTCCCGGCGATTATCAAGGCCGCGGTGCGCGAGGCCGGCGCGGTGGCCCAGTTCGCGGGCGGCGTGCCGGCCATGTGCGACGGCGTGACGCAGGGCCAGCCGGGCATGGAGCTCTCGCTGTTCTCGCGTGACACGATCGCGATGTCGACCGCGATCGCGCTGTCGCACAATATGTTCGACGCCGCGCTCTACCTCGGCGTGTGCGACAAGATCGTGCCGGGCCTGCTGATCGGCGCGCTGCATTTCGGCCACCTGCCGGCGGTGTTCGTGCCGGCCGGGCCGATGACCACCGGCGTGTCGAACAAGGAGAAGGCCCGCATCCGCCAGCTGTACGCGCAGGGCAAGGCCACGCGCGAAGAGCTGCTCGAGAACGAGGCCGCGTCCTACCATGCCGCGGGCACCTGCACCTTCTACGGCACCGCCAACAGCAATCAGATGCTGATGGAGATCATGGGCCTGCACCTGCCGGGCGCCGCCTTCGTCACGCCCGGCACGCCGCTGCGCGACGGCCTCACCGCCGCCGCGGCCCGGCGCGCGGTCGCGATCAGCCAGCAGGGCGGCAGCTACACGCCGGTCGGCCAGGTGGTCGACGAGAAGTGCATGGTCAACGCCATCGTCGGCCTGCTGGCCACCGGCGGCTCGACCAACCACACGCTGCACCTGGTGGCGATCGCCAAGGCGGCCGGCATCGTGATCGACTGGGACGACTTCAACGAGTTGTCGGCCGCGGTGCCGATGCTCACGCGGATCTACCCGAACGGCGACGCCGACGTGAACCACTTCCACGCGGCCGGCGGCACCGGCTTCGTGATCCGCGAGCTGCTCGACGCCGGCCTGCTGCACGACGACGTTACCACCATCCTCGGCAAGGGGCTGCGCGCGCACTGCACCGAGCCTTTCCTCGACGGCCAGAAGGTGATCTGGAAGGATGCGCCGGCCCTCAGCGCGGACGATGGCGTGCTGCGTCCGGCCAGCGCGCCGTTCGCCAACGACGGCGGCATGATCCTCGTGTCCGGCAACCTCGGGCGCGCGGTGATGAAGATCTCGGCGGTGAAGGAAGAGCACCGTATCGTCGAGGCGCCGGCGCTGACCTTCAACTCGCAGGAAGACTTCATGCACGCCTACAAAGCCGGGCAGCTGGACCGCGACTTCGTGGCCGTGATCCGCTTCCAGGGCCCGCGCGCCAACGGCATGCCCGAGCTGCACGCGCTGACGCCGGCGCTGGCCAACCTGCAGGACGCCGGCCGCCACGTGGCGCTGGTGACCGACGGCCGCATGTCGGGCGCGTCGGGCAAGGTGCCGGCCGCGATCCACGTCTCGCCCGAGATCCTGGCGGGCGGTCCGCTCGGACTGGTGCGCGACGGCGACATCATCCGTCTCGACGCCAGCACCGGCACGCTCGAAGCGCTGGTGCCGGCCGAGGTCTGGGCCGCGCGCGCGCTGGCCACGGCCGACCTGTCGTCCAGCCACATCGGCATGGGCCGCGAATTGTTTTCGATGTTCCGCAATTCGGTGTCGGAAGCGGAGAAGGGCGCCACCACCTTCCCGCTACCGTCGCCGATTCCCACCACCGTGGATATCCATGCCGCCGCCGACATCGGCGACACCATCCCCGGTTCCGACGAAGACCACTTGATCAAGCATCCAAAATGACCATGACCCTACTCGACATCATGCGCTCGGCGAGCGTTATTCCCGTGATTGCCATCGACGATCCTGCCCACGCCGTGCCGCTGGCGCGCGCGCTGGTGGCGGGCGGCATCCGCGTGCTCGAAGTCACGCTGCGCACCGAACACGGGCTGGCCGCGATCCGCGCCATGGCCGAAGTGCCGGGCGCGATCGTCGGCGTCGGCACCCTGACCCAGGCCGATGAATTCACCGCCGCGCGCGACGCCGGCGCGGTGTTCGGCGTCTCGCCGGGCCTGACGCCGATGCTGATCGAGGCCTCGCGCAAGAGCGGCCTGCCGCTGCTGCCGGGCGTGATGACGCCGTCCGAAGTGATGGCCGCGCGCGAAGCCGGCTTCCGTCAACTGAAGCTGTTCCCGGCGGTGCCGGCGGGCGGCGTCGGCATGCTCAACGCGATCGCCGGGCCGTTGCCGGACGTGACCTTCTGTCCGACCGGCGGCATCTCGATCGACACCGCGCCGGCCTTCCTGGCCTGCAAAAACGTGGCGTGCGTGGGCGGCTCCTGGCTCACCCCGAAGGACGCGCTGCAAGCGGGCGACTGGGACCGCATCACGGCGCTGGCGGTGGCGGCGAGCGCGCTGCGCCGCTAGGCGGCGGGAGCCGGCGTGACGATAGCGCGCCCGCTCACCGCGGGCGAAATCGCGATGGCCTCGGCGCTGTTCGGCGCCGCGATCGACTACGCCAGGGTGCGCGTCGTGAATCGTCCCTACCTGCCGTTCGGGCTGCAGTCGAGGAATACCGCGATGGCCCCGAACGGCAAGATCTACTTTCACCACTCCTGCTACCTCGACGATTTTTCGGCCGGCGACGAGCACGCGCGCCATTGGTTTATCCACGAGATGGTGCATGTCTGGCAGCACCAGCTGGGCTACCCGGTGCGACTGCGCGGCGCGATCCGGCTCGGCCTGTCGTACCGCTACGAGCTGGGCACGGGCAAGACCCTGGCCGACTTCAATATGGAAGCGCAAGGCGACCTGCTGGCCGATTATTTCGCGCTCAAGCATCTGGGCTCGACCCGCGTGATGCGGCAGCGGCGCTATGCCGACAGCTTGCCGCTGTTCGAATCGGTGCTGCGCCATTTCACCGCCGACCCGGCCAGCGGGGCCAACCTCCATCGTGGCATTTCGCGCCATTTGCGGCGCGCGCGCCGCTAAGGATTGCGGCTCCTCAAATCTTCAACGGGACAAGCTCGTAGGCTAGCAATTTGCCGACCGCGTGCTTGCTGGAGAAACGCCGATGAAGCCCATCCTTCCCTGTCTGTTGTTGCTGATCCTCGCGAGCGGGCGCGCCGCCGCCGGACCCGCGCGCACCGGCGAGGCCGAAGTGCGCGAGGCGGGCGGCGTCACGCCCTGCTTCACCATCTCGCAGAAGGAGGAGCGGCGCGCGGGGGCGCCGAATTTCCGCACCATCACCGTGTATGACCCCTCGCGCAAGCCGAAGGCGGCCATGTGGACCATGAGCGTACCGGCCGAGCGCAGTTTCAGCGTCCCGTACAGCATGTGCATTCCGTATGGCGGGCGGATGTCGGTGCTGCCGCAGACGCCGGCCGCGCCGCTCCAGCCGGGCAAGGTGTATGAGGTGCTGATCGGCGCGCGGGTGGCCGATGCGGCCGACAACACCAGCAGTTATGCGGCGCGGTTTTGCCTGGCGACGCAGCCGAACGGCAGCGTGATCGTGCACCACATCGGGGTGGATGCGCATGAGGGGCGGCATCTGTACGGGTGCGTTTTGGCACCGTAGCTGGGCGCACGCGCTATGGGGGGAACGCATGCGTTCCCCCCATAGCGCAGTTGAACCGCCGCTTGGTCAGCGCTTGCCGTCCAACGCCACAATCGCCCGCTGCAGCACGCCGCGCAAGGCCTGCGCGGCCTCGCCGTCGATGCGGCCGAGGTCGAGGTACAAATCCAGCCCATCGGCATGCTCGCTGAATACCTGCACCGCCACTCCGTCCTCGCCCACCAGTCCATCGATCTCATACGGCACCACCGCGCGCGCGATGCCCTTCATCGACGTCGGCGCCAGCGCGTGCCCGGCCACGATCTCGCGCACCAGCGCATAGGTCTCGTAACTGACCACGATGCCGCCCGGCGCCGCGATCGATTGCAGGCGCGCCGCCAAATTCGCCTCGGCCCCGAGGATGGTGTAATCCATGCGCTCGTTACTGCCGAAATTGCCGACATTGCAGAAGCCCGTGTTGAGCCCCATGCGCACGCGCAGCGGCGCCTCCACGCCGCGCTGGCGCCAGCCCACGTTCAGGCGCGCCAGCGCGTGCTGCATCTCGATTGCCATGCGCACCGCGGCCTTGGCGTCCTCCGCCGCGCCGTGCGACTCGGGATCGCCGAAGAACACCAGTAGCGCGTCGCCGATGAACTTGTCGATCGTGCCGCCGTGCTTGAGCGCGATGGCCGACATCGCGCTGAAGTATTCGTTGATCAGCTCCGTCAGCGCCTCCGGCTGCAGGCTCTCGGTCAGCGCCGTGAAGTCCTTGATGTCGGAGAAGAAGATGGTCAGCTTCTTGCGCTTGGTGGTCAGCGTGACATCCATCTCGCCGCTGAAGATGTTCTTGTAAATCTGCGGCGACAGGTAGTGCGAGATCTTGGCCGACACCGCGCCGAGGAAGGCGTTGCTGCCCTCGAGCGCATGGTTCATCGCGCCGATCAGCGCGTTCTGGCGGCGCTGCATGACGATGAAGGCGATCCCCGCCGCGACCAGGAACGCGAAGTAGGTCAGGCTGTATTTGAAGGACCACAGGCCGTCGCCGATCTCGCCGCGGATATCGACTTCCTGCAGGCCGCGCACCTGGCCGATCTTCCAGTCGCGCTTGGGGCTGTCCGGATGCGTGTTGTGGCACTGGACGCAGGACGCGGTCATCGTCACCGGCGAGATCAGGCGCACGCGGCTGGTCATGCCCGAGGTGGTGGCCATCACGATCGGCGGCTGGCCCGGATCGGCGCGCAGCGCGTTGAGCGCGTCGCGTTCGAAGGCGTCCAGCGGGTGCGGCGCGCGGCCGCGGAACGGCAGGTCGGACACGAAACGGTAGCTCACGTTCGATTGCTTGTCGGCGATCACGCGGCCCAGCTCCAGCGACAGCGTGGCCGGAATCGGAATCGCGCCCGGCACGTTCTCGTAGTCGTGGGTCAGCATGGTGGACTTGCCGCCGTTGGCCAGCACCCGCTCGGCCACCGCGCTGGCGTAGTAGCCGCGGATGCTGGTGATCATGGTGCCGAGATCGCCGGCCTGGCGGCGCAGCGTGTAGGCCGCCATGTTCTGCATGTCGAGCCAGACCGCGAGCGGTAGTCCGGCCAGTAGCAGGGCGAGTACGATGACGATGGTCGGCTCGCGCCAGCGCGAGGGTGTGGCGGCGGGATCGAGGTCGGCCATGTCGTTTCCGAGTGGAACTAAATTGCTGATGTTACTCCAGTTTATAGGCGCTATGGGTTCCCGCCTGCGCGCACTAGTGTCCGGAATAATTTGCTTGACTAAGCTGGGAGGGGTTGCAGGCATTGGATTAGGGGCGTATACCCGAGTTTGCCGACTCAACTAATCCAAACCTG
>Ga0193702_1000120_pt1 | contig 32405 bp, 27 predicted proteins | sample U3a1metaG_FD_143060 | JGI IMG/M metagenome (GOLD analysis project Ga0193702, IMG submission 143060) | Soil microbial communities from a riparian zone of the East river system, Colorado, United States - U3a1 | ecosystem: Environmental > Terrestrial > Soil > Riparian zone | place: USA: East River... | reverse complement strand
ACTGGAGTTTCTTTTCGTCAACCAGGGGAGCCGCATGAAAGGCGTCGTCTTTACTGAATTTATGGAGCTGGTCGAATCGCGCATGGGGCTCGATATGCTCGACCGCATCATCACCGAAGCCGAGCTGCCCAACGACGGCGCGTATACCTCGGTCGGCACCTACGACCACGCCGAACTGGTGCGGCTGGTGACGGCGCTGTCGAACGCGACCGGGCTGCCGGTCCCGGCCCTGGTCCACCTGTTCGGCGAGCACCTGTTCCAGCGTTTCAGCGTCGGCTACCCGGCGCTGTTTGCCGATGCGCGCGACGCCTTCGATTTCCTCGGCCGCATCGACAACGTGATCCATGTCGAGGTGCGCAAGCTGTATCCTGACGCCGAACTGCCGAAGCTGGTGTGCAGCCGGCCGGCCGACGGTGAGCTGGTGGTGCTGTACAGCTCCCCGCGCGGCTTTGGCGACCTGGCCGAAGGCCTGATCCAGGGTTGCATCAAGCACTTCGGCACGCCGATCGGCGTGACGCGCACCGACCTCGAGAAGGAGGGTGGCGTCCACCGGGTACGCTTCCACCTGAGGCGCGCGGCGGCATGAGTGCCGAGCTTTCGAGCAGCGTCGCCTCGCGCAGCCTGCTGCGCGAACGCAACGCGCGCAAGGAGGCCGAAAGCCTGCTCGAACAAAAGAGCCGGGAGCTGTACGACATCAACCTCAACCTGCGCGAGCTCAACGCCCACCTCGAGGAAAGCGAGGCGCGCTACCGCACGCTGGTCGAGCTGATCCCCGACGCGATCTGGATCCACAGCGGCGGCAAGGTGGTGTTCATGAATCCGGCGGCGCTGCGCCTGTTCGGCGCCGGCCATCCGGACCAGCTGCTGGGCAGCGCGGCGCTGGACCGGGTGCCGGAGGAATTCCACGCGCGCATGCGGCAAGGCATTTTCGACGACCTCGCGATGGCCCAGCTGCAGCCGCGCTGCGCGCTGCAAGTGGCACGGCTCGACGGCAGCGTGGTCGACGTCGAATTCTTTGGCTGCGCGATCCGCTTCAACGACGCCGACTCGGTGATGAACGTGGCGCACGACGTCACCGAACGGCGCCAGCACGAAATGGCGATCGAGCACCAGGCCACCCACGACATGCTGACCGGCCTGCCGAACCGTGCGCTGTTCCTCGACCGCCTGACGCATGCGATCCGGCGCGCCGAGCGCACCCGTGGCCGGCTGGCCGTGATGTTCGTCGACCTCGACAAGTTCAAGAGCGTCAACGACACCCTGGGCCACGGCGCCGGCGACGAATTACTGCGCATCGTCGCGGCCCAGCTCAAGCTGTGCGTGCGCGAGTCCGACACCGTGGCGCGGCTCGGCGGCGACGAGTTCGTGCTGCTGCTCGATAACCCGCTGGGCGACACCACGCCGGCCACCATCGCCGAGCGCATCGGCCGGCGGCTGGGGCTGCCGGTGATGCTGGGCGGGCAGGAGCACGTGGTCACCGGCAGCATCGGCATCAGCGTCTACCCGGCCGACGGCGTCAAGGCCGAGGCCCTGCTGCGCCAAGCCGACATCGCGATGTACCGCGCCAAGGAGGGCGGGCGCAACAGCTTCCAGTTCTTCACCCAGGAGATGCAGCACCGGCTCGACGCCCGCGTGACGTTGGAACAGGGCTTGCACCGCGCCGTGGTGCGCGACGAGTTCGTGCTGCACTACCAGCCGCAGGTCGACCTGCGCAGCGGCCGGATCGTGGGCATGGAGGCGCTGCTGCGCTGGCAATCGCCCGAGCTGGGGCTGGTGCCGCCGCTGCAATTCATCCCGATCGCGGAAGAGAGCAACCTGATCATGGCGATCGGCCAGTGGGTGCTGGACAAGGCCTGCGCCACCCTGCGCGCGTGGCAGCACAGCGGGGTGCCGCTGGTGCCGGTGGCAATCAATGTAGCGGCCTCGCAGATCTCGCACCAGGACATGGACCAGCTGGTGCGCGAAGCGCTCGCGCGCTACGGCGTCAACCCGCGCTACCTCGACCTCGAGCTGACCGAGAGCCTGTCGATGGACGACCCGGAGACCTCGATCGCGCTGATGCACCGGCTGAAGGCGACCGGGATCGGGATGTCGATCGACGACTTCGGCACCGGCTATTCGAACCTCAGCTACCTCAAGCGCTTCCCGGTCGACAAGCTGAAGATCGACCAGTCGTTCACGCGCGGGCTCACCAGCAATCCCGAGGACCGCTCGATCGTGACCGCCGTGATCCGGCTCGCGCACAGCCTCGGCCTGCGCGCGGTGGCCGAAGGGGTCGAGACCGAAGGCCAGCTGCGGCTGCTGGCGGCCGAGGGCTGCGATGAAATCCAGGGCTATTATTTCAGCCGGCCGGTGACCGAGCAGGCGATGGCGGCGATGCTGAGCATGCAGGTCGGGCTGGACCTGAACCAGATCGACCGCGGCGCGCGCTGCCGCACGGTGCTGCTGATCGGCGACGAGCCGAACGTGCTGGCAACCTTCCGCAGCATGCTCGAGGGCCAGGACTACCGGCTGCTGATGGCCGGCAAACTGGCCGACGCCTACGAGCTGCTGGCCGGGAGCGAGGTGGGGGTGGTGGTGTCGGACCAGGAGCTGATCGGCGAGAGCGGGATCGACTTCTTCGAGCGCATCAAGCGCATGTACCCGCGCGTGATGCGGGTGCTGCTGACGGGCGACGGCAGCTCGGCCACCTTGGCCGACGCCATCAACAAGGGCGCGATCTACAAGATCCTCGCCAAGCCCTGCGACCGCGAGCAACTGCTGGCGGTGCTGGCCAGCGCCTTCGCGCACGAGGCCTGACTGCCGTCGTTCCCGCGCAGGCGGGATTAAATAGGGTCAGAGTCGAATTAATTCGAGATTCATGAATTAATTCGACTCTGACCCTATTTAATCCCGCCTGCGCGGGAACGACAACGGCGTCAGTCGTGCTCGTCGTCGTCGCTGGCGCGCTCGAGCTGCGGGATCACTTTCACCAGCACGATGCGCGGCCCGTTCATCTTCTTGACCACGATGTCGAAACGCGGGAACCCGATGCGCTGGCCCTGCTTCGGGATGTCGCCCAGCCGCACCATCAACAGCCCGCCCACCGACTCCACCTCGTCCAGCCCCAGGTCCTCGTTGTTGATGTCGATCCCGAGGATGCGCTCGAGCGAGAAGATCGGCAGGCTGGCCTTGCCGATCAGGGTGCCGTCCGGCTGGCGCAGCCAGTCGTTTTCGTTGAGTCGGAATTCGTCGCGGATCTCGCCCACCATCGCGCCCAGCAGGTTGTCGAGCGTGATGAAGCCGACCGGCCGCTTGCCCTTCTCGCCGATCAGCGCGAAGTGCGGCGCGCCGTCGCGGAAGCGCCGGAACATGTCCTGCGCCGGCGTGCGCGCCGACATCGTCTCGACCGGCCGCAGATACTGGGTCAGGTCGGTGATCGGCCGCCCCGACTGCTGCGCGAAAAACAAATCCTTCAGGTGGATCACGCCCAGCACATCCTCGCCGTTCGCGTCGAAATAGGGATAGCGGCTGAAGCGGTTGCGCAGCACCGTCTGCAGTCGGACACCGACAGCTGGCTGAAATCGAGCGACTGGGCCAGGATGTGGCGCTCGTCGCGCGTGAACTTCTCGCCCGGCTGGCTGGTCCGCAGGATCAGTTTCAGCTCGTCGATCGAGTAGTGGGCGTCGTGGCCGCCATGGCCATCGAGGCCGGCCACCCGCAACACCATGTTGGCGCTGCCGTTGAGCAGCCAGATCGCCGGGTACATGGTCCAGTAGAAACCGTACAGCGGCAGCGCGCTCCACAGGCCGATGATCTCGGGATTGCGGATCGCCAGCGACTTGGGCGCCAGCTCGCCGACCACGATGTGCAAGAACGAAATCACGCCGAACGCGAACACGAAGGACACCCCGTGCACCACCTGCGGCGAGCTGATGCCCACCAGGCCGAACAGCGGCTCGAGCAGGCTGGCGAAGGCCGGCTCGCCGATCCAGCCCAGGCCCAGCGAGGCGAGCGTGATGCCGAGCTGGCAGGCCGACAAATAGGCGTCGAGCTGGCTGTGGACCCTGGCCAGGACGCGTCCGCGCAGCCCCTGGGTCTTGGCGATCGCGCGGATCCGGGTCTTGCGCAGCGTGACGATGCCGAATTCGGCCGCCACGAAGAAACCGTTGAGCACGACCAGCAACAGGGCCAGCAAGACTAACAGGAAGTTGAGCATGAATGTGGGTGGTGGACACCGCCAATGGCCGGCGAAACGTGCATTGTACCGTTCATGCGTGGTTGAGCCCGCGCTGGTGGACGGCCGACAAGATCGCTTCCACCGCCGGATGCTTGATCTTGCGTTCGTTCGAGATCGCGTAGAACTGCTCGCGCACCTGCGGCACCGGGCCGACCTGCACCGCGCCGAACTGCTCGGCCAGGTCGGCGGCCAGCGCGGCCGGCGCGAAGAACAGGCCCATACCGCGCCGCCCGAAGGTGTTGAGCAGCGCATTGTCCTCGAACTCGCCGACGATGTCGGGCCGCACATTGTGCAGCTCGAACCATTCGTCGATGCGGCCGCGCAGCGCGTTGTTGCGGGTCGGTAGCAGGAACGGCGCGCCGCTCAGCCGGTTCGGGAAGTCGGCCGCATGGATCGCCGCCAGCGCCGGAATGCCGGCCACGATGGTCTCGCTTTCGAACAGCTGGTGGCTGAATACGCGCAGCGTGGTGCCCGAACGCACCGGGCGGTCGGTCAGCACCACGTCCAGCTTGTGCAGCGCGAGGTCGGCCAGCAGGGCTTCGAACTGGTCTTCATAGCACACCAGCCGCACCGGCTTGGGCAGGTGCAGGGTGGCCTCCAGCAGGCGGAACGCGGTCAGCTTGGGCAGCGAGTCGGAGATGCCGACCGTCAGCCGGGTCTTGCCGCTGTCGGCCTCGCCCAGCGCCTCCTGCATCTGTTCGCCGAGCAGGAAGATCTGGTCGGCGTAGGCCAGCGCCAGGCGGCCGGCCTCGGTCAGCACCAGCCGCCGCCCCTGCTGGCTGAACAGCGCCTTGCCGATCGACTCTTCGAGCAGCGCGAGCTGGGTCGACACGGTCTGGATCGCCAGCCCGAGCCGGGTCGCCGCGCGCGTCACGCCGCCCTCCTTGGCCACCACCCAGAAGTAGTACAGGTGGCGGAAGTTGATGCCCGTGTTTTTCATATGCTTCGCTTTTTCAGAAGTAATGCTTCCATTATCTTCCCTTTTTAGATTGGATGCAGGGGCCTACACTGAGCTGCATCAATAACAACATGGAAGGGAAACCAAGCTATGAAGCATTTCAGGCTGTCATTCATCGTCACCTTCGTCTGCCTCGCGGCGGCCGGCTGGTGGGGCTACGCGCACACCGGCGTCACCGGTGCGCTGGCGGCGATCGGCATCGCCGCGATCCTCGGCGTGATGGAAGTCTCGCTGTCGTTCGATAACGCGGTGGTCAACGCCTCGGTGCTCAAGACCTGGGACGAGTTCTGGCAAAAGCTGTTCCTCGGCGTGGGCATCATCGTCGCCGTGTTCGGCATGCGCTTGCTGTTCCCGCTGGTGATCGTGGCGCAGGCGGCCGACCTCGGGCTGGTGGAAGTGTGGAATCTGGCGCTCAGCGACCCCAAGGCCTACTCGACCCATCTGACCAACCACCACGCGGAAGTGGCGGCCTTCGGCGGCATGTTCCTGCTGCTGGTGTTCCTCAACTTCCTGCTCGACCACGAGAAGGACACGCACTGGCTGGGACGCTTCGAACGCAAGCTCGGCGAGCTCGGCAAGATTTCCTCGGTGTCGGTGATGATCGCGCTGGGCACGCTGATGGCCAGCCTGTCGATGGTGGCCGAGACGCAAAAGATGGTGGTGTTGATGTCGGGCCTGTGGGGCATCTTGATCTACGTCGGCGTGGATGCGGTCAGCGGCCTGCTCGAGAAGAATGAAGAAGGCGGCAGCAATGTCGGCGAGATGGTCAAGCGCGGCGGCATCGGCGGCTTCCTGTATCTCGAGGTGCTCGATGCCTCGTTCAGCTTCGACGGCGTGATCGGCGCCTTCGCGATCACCACCGACGTCGTGATCATCATGCTGGGCCTGGCGATCGGCGCGATGTTCGTGCGCTCGCTGACGGTCTACCTGGTGAAGAAGGGGACGCTGGACGAATTCGTCTACCTCGAGCACGGCGCCCACTACGCGATCGGCATCCTGGCGCTGATCATGTTGGCGAGTATGAAGTTCCATGTGCCGGAGCTGTTCACCGGATTGATTGGCGTGGCCTTCATCGCGGCCTCGCTGTGGTCGTCGGTGCGGTACAAGAAACAACAGGCGCTGCTGGAACAAGCGGCAGCCTGAACAACCCGCGGCGAACGGACGGACACCAGTTCGCTGCGCGTAGGACCCAGGTGTTCAAGGCAGTTTCATTTAGGAGTAACAGATCATGGCTATCAGTTTGCAAAAAGGCGGCAACGTCAACCTGAGCAAGGAAGCGCCCGGCCTGGCCAAAATGCTGGTCGGCCTCGGCTGGGACGTGCGCGGCACCGACGGCGCTGCGTTCGACCTGGACGGCGCGGTGTTCCTGCTCAATGCATCGGGCAAGGTGCGCTCGGACGCCGACTTCATCTTCTACAACAACCTGAAGTCGGTCGACGGCTCGGTGCAGCATTCGGGCGACAACCGCACCGGCGCCGGCGAGGGCGACGACGAGAGCGTCACCATCGACCTGGCCAAGGTACCGGCCGACATCGACCGCATCGCGGTGTGCGTCACGATCCACGAGGCCGAGGGCCGGCGCCAGAACTTCGGCATGGTCTCGAAGGCTTTCGTGCGCTGCGTGAACGCCAACGGCAATACCGAGATCGCGCGCTACGACTTGTCGGAAGACGGCTCGACCGAGGCGGCGATGGTGTTCGGCGAGGTCTACCGCGCCGGCGCCGACTGGAAGTTCCGCGCCATCGGCCAGGGCTTCAAGGGCGGCCTCGGGCCCCTCGCCAAGAACTATGGCGTGAGCATTTAATCGTCAAGGCTTTGCGGCCCGCGCCTGCGTGCGTCGGGCTGCATTTCGAAAGGAAGTGCCATGCCAGTGTTTTCCGTAACGGGCGACGTCGATCCCTTCCTGCACGTCGCGCTCAAGCGCGGCGAGACCATCTACTGCGAATCGGATGCGATGGTCATGATGGAAGCGGCGCTCGACCTGAAGGGCAAGATGAAGGGCGGCCTGGGCAGCGCGCTGATGCGCAGCTTCGCCAACGGCGAGTCGTTCTTCCAGCAGCACATCGAAGCGACGCGCGGCGACGGCGACTGTCTGCTGTCGCCGACCTTGCCGGGTGCGATGCAGGTGGTCGACGTCGGCCCGCGCCAGTACATCATCAGCGACGGCGCGTTTGTCGCGGCCAGCGCCGGGGTCGAGCTCAAGGTGCGCACCCAGAGCCTGGGCAATGCCCTGTTCGCGCAGAGCGGCGGCTTCTTCGTCACCGAGACCGGCGGCAGCGGGCAGTTGGTGGTGTCGGGCTTCGGCTCGATGTCGATGCTCGACGTCGAGCCGGGCAAGGACGTGATCATCGATAACGCGCACGTGGTGTGCTGGGACAGCACCCTGCGCTACGAGATCTCGATCACGACCGGCACCAGCGGCGGCTTCCTCGGCAACCTGGTCAACAGCCAGACCAGCGGCGAAGGCATGGTGCTGCGCTTTTCGGGGCAGGGCAAGGTGTATATGTGTTCGCGCAACCGGGCCGCATTCCGCGCCTGGGCGCATCAGAGTGCGCGTTAAATCATAAGGAGTGTGTCATGTCAGTCAATTTGCAAAAAGGCCAGAAGATCTCGCTGGAGAAGGAAGCCGGCGGGGCGCTGGGCAAGGTCACCATGGGACTCGGGTGGGACGCGATCAAGAAGAAAGGCCTGTTCGGCTTTGGCGCCAAGACCGAGAGCGTGGATCTGGATGCCTCGTGCGTGCTGTTCGACGAGAGCAACCGGCCGGTGGATTTCGTGTGGTTCCGCCAGCTCAAGAGCCGCGACGGCAGCATCGTGCACACCGGCGACAACCGCACCGGCGCGGGCGAGGGGGATGACGAGCAGATTGTCGTCGACCTGACGCGGGTGCCGGCCGGCGTGAAGGCGCTGGTGTTCACGGTCAACAGCTTCACCGGGCAGAATTTTTCGCAGGTGGAGAATGCCTACTGCCGGATCGTCGATGCCGACAACGGACAAGAGGTGGCGCGCTACGACTTGTCGGTGCAGGGCGCGCACACGGCGCAGATCATGGCCAAGCTGTACCGCCACAACGGTGAGTGGAAGATGCACGCGATCGGCGAAAACGGCAGCGGCCGCACTTGCGACGACCTGATGCCCCAGATCACCCCGCACCTCTAGCCCGTCCGTCATTCCCGCGCAGGCGGGAATCCATAGCGCGTATGAGCAGCCTCGCTATAGGTTCCCGCCAAGGGGGGCGCCGAGCCCGGGAACGACGCGTCAGTGGGCGGACTTCTGCACCAGCGCCGTGCCGGCGCCGAGGCGCTTCGCTTCGCTGACCGCGGTCACCGTGCCGTCGGGATTGAACACCAGCGCGTTCGCTGCGCCGATCTCTTCGGGCTTGGGATTCCACTTGTGCCCCAGCTTCTCCAGCGCGCCGGCCTGGGCGCTGCCGGGGAAGCCCGGCTCGATGTCGGTCGCGCCGCTATTGCGCTCGCTGATGCGCGGGGCGTTCAGCGCCCGGTCCATCGTCATCCCCAGGTCGACATAGTTGAAGATGGTCTGCAGCACCGTGGTGATGATGGTCGCGCCGCCCGGGCTGCCGATCGTGAACGCCGGCTTGCCGTTCTTGAACGCGATGGTCGGCGCCATGCTGCTGCGCGGCCGCTTGCCCGCTTCCGGCACGTTCGGCTGCGGCGCGCTGAAGTCGAAATCGGTCAGCTCGTTGTTCAGCAGGAAGCCGTAACCGGGCACCACGATGCCGCTGCCGCCCCATGATTCGATGGTGAAGGTGTAGGAAACGATGTTGCCCTCCTTGTCCGATACGGTCAGGTGGGTGGTGTGCGCGCTCTCGGGCAGCAACTGGCGCTGGGCTTGCGGACGCAGCGGTACGCTCGGGTCGTCCTGGTACACATACGGATCGCCGGCCGCCACCACCGGCGCCGCGCTGCGGTCCATGCCGATCAGCGCGCGCCGCTGCGCCGCATACGCCTTGTTCATCAGCCCGGCGACCGGCGCGTCGATGTACTCGGGGTCGGCCAGATAGGCGTTGCGGTCGGCGAAGGCGAGCCGGCTCGCTTCGAGGTAGAGGTGCTCGGCGGTGGCGCGCGGCAGCGCTTTCAGGTCGTAGCCTTCGAGGATGTTGAGTGCCTCGCCCACCGTCACGCCGCCGCTGCTCGGCAAGGGCATGCCATACAGCTCGTAACCGCGGTAGGTGCTGTGGATCGGCTGGCGGATGCGCGCTTCGTAGTTGGCGAGGTCGGCCAGCGTCATGCCGCCGCCGCGCACCTTGACGCCGGCTGCCACCGGCGGCCGGTGCACGGCCTCGACGATGGCGCGCGCCATCGGGCCTTCGTAAAACGCTTTCTGGCCGCGCGCGCCGATCTCGCGGTAGGCCTTGGCCATGCCGGGATTGCGCAGCAGCGCGCCGACCGGCAGCGGCTTGCCGTCCTTCAGGTACAGCGCGCTGGTGCTGGTGAAGTGCGAAAATTTGCCTTCGTTCTCCATCGTCAGCTGGCGGAAGGTCGGGCTGACCTTGAAGCCCTGGTCGGCCACCTCGATCGCCGGCGCCAGCACCTGCTTGAACGACATCGTGCCGTAGCGCTCGAGCGCCTCGTGCCAGCCGCGCACGGTGCCCGGCACGCCGACCGAGGCGCCGCTCGCGACCACGGTCTCGAAGTCGATTTCCTTGCCGTTTTCCAGGAACACGCTCGGGGTGACGCTGGCCGGCGCGGTCTCGCGGTGGTCGATGGTGATCACGCGCTTGTCCTTGGCCAGGTAGATCACCATGAAGCCGCCGCCGCCGATGCCGCAGCTGAACGGATCGGTCACGCCCAGCGTGGCGGCGGCCGCCACCGCGGCGTCGATCGCATTGCCGCCCTTGTCGAGGATGGTCAGCGCCGACTGCGAGGCCTGTTCGCTGATGGTCGCGACCGCGCCCCCGGTGCCGGTGGCGAACGGGGTCTTGGCGTAGCCGAGCGGGGTACTCAGGAGCAGGGACAGGGCGAGGGTGGCGGCGAGGGTCTTGCGGGCGATGGCGGGCGGCAGGGGCGTCATGGGCGGCGTCTGGATGGGTTGGCAATATGCTCAGTATGCCAGCTTTCCACCCGGCTTACGGGCGAAAAAAAAGCGCCCGCAGGCGCTTTATCGGGCTGGACCGGCCTACACGTAAGCGGCCAGCGCGCCCTTCATTTTCTTGAGGGCGGCGGCTTCGATCTGGCGGATGCGCTCGGCCGACACGCCGAACTCTTCGGCCAGCGTGTGCAGCGTGGCGCCCGAGCCGTCGTCGTTGGCCAGCCAGCGCGCTTCGACGATCCGGCGCGAACGCGGATCGAGCTTGGCCAGCGCGCTCTCCAGGCCTTCCGATTGCAGGCGGGTGACCTGCGCGGCCTCCAGCACCTTGGTCGGCTCCGACAGGTCGGACGACAGGTAGGCGATCGGCGAGAACTTGTCGTCTTCGTCGTCGGTCGGCGCTTCGAGCGCGATGTCGCGGCCCGACAAACGGGTCTCCATCTCGATCACTTCTTCGCGCTTGACGTCGAGCAGCTTGGCCAGCGCGTCGATCTGGGTCGGCGACATCGCATCCAGGCCCTGCTTGTTGCTGCGCAGGTTGAAGAACAGCTTGCGCTGGGCCTTGGTGGTCGCCACCTTGACCAGCCGCCAGTTCTTGAGGATGTACTCGTGCATCTCGGCCTTGATCCAGTGCATCGCGTACGACACCAGGCGCACGCCCTGGTTCGGATCGAAGCGCTTGACCGCCTTCATCAGGCCGATATTGCCTTCCTGGATCAGGTCGGCGTGCGGCAAGCCGTAGCCGAGGTAGCCGCGCGCGATCGATACCACCAGGCGCAGGTGCGACAGCACCAGCTCCTGGGCGGCGCCGAGGTCGTTCTGTTCCTGCAGGCGCTTGGCCAGCGAGACTTCTTCCTCGTGGGTGAGCATGGGCAGGCGGTTGACCGCCGAAATGTAGGCGTCGATATTGCCAAGATTGCCAGTAAAACCGAGTCCCAGAGCACGACTGCCGGTCGGAACCAGTGCGGATTGTGCGGACGTCATCGTCATTATTTCCTCGTAGAGTATCAGTGCTGCATCATCAATTTGCCACGCGGGATAAACCGCTGGCGCAACTGTTACGCTTTGTTACCTGACGCTCGCGGTGGGCCGATTGATGTTTCCCCGCGACGCGTTTTCGTAGTTTAGCACTCTCTGCGATCGAGTGCCAATCGCCTGCTTGTATGGCGCCGATAGCGATAAATTATTGCCTTGAGGAATTAATCGAAGGCAGGTTTTCACTGTAGAGGACTATGTGGCGCAATATTTGCGGAAAATCAAGTCCAAGCCTGAAGTTTTCGAGGGGGATGGGCAAGGCTACACCGGGCCGGCGCCCGGTTCCGTACGTTGACGCACGTTTAGTCCAGGCGCGCCAGGTGGCGCTGGACCGACAGCAGGGCGCCGGCCAGGCCGAGCCCGGCGCTGAGCGCCAGCAGGGCGGCAATCCCGAGCGGGGGCAGCGGGGCGAGCTGGAATTCGGAGGCGTACAGGCGGGCGAATTCGGCGATCGCCGTGTTCAGCGGACGCAGCGCGAGCGCCACCGCGCCCAGCGCCACCGCGCCGGCGCCCAGGCCGAGCAGGGCGCCGGTGTAATAGAAGGGCCGGTGGATGAAGCCGTCGGTCGCGCCGAGCAGCTTGGACACGGCGATCTCGTCGCGCTGGGTCAGCACCTGCAGGCGGATGGTGTTGAACACCACCGCGATCACCACCATCCCGAGCGTGACCGCCAGCAGCAGGAGCGCCAGCCGCAGCACGCCGAGCAGGGCGGCGAGCCGCTTGACCCAGGCCGAATCGACCTGCACCGTGTCGACCCCGGGCAACGCGCGCAGGCGGGCGGCGATGGCGTCGATCGCGCCGGCGTCGGCCGCGCTGCGGAAGCCGTCGAGCTTCATCACGTAGCCGTCCGGCAGCGGATTCTCGCCCAGCGTGGTCAAGACGTCGGCCAGGCCGCTCTTGGCCTTGAGCGCGTCGAGCGCCTGCTCGCGCGGCACGAACACGATCTTGGCCTTGTAGGGCTTGAGGAGCTCGCGCAGCGCGGGCGCCAGCGCCTGGGCCTGCTCGCGGGTCGCACCGGGCGCGACGAACAGGCTCAGTTCCGGATCGACCGACAGTTGCTCGGACATGGGGCGCACATTGTCGAGCAGGGTCAGGCCGGCGAACGGCAGGGCCAGCGCGATCGCCACCACCACCACGTTGAACAGGAAGCTGCCGGGCGCCTTGCGCAGGTTGCCCAGCGCGGCGCCGATCGCGAAACGGTGTTGCCGGAACCAGCTCTTCATACGGCGCCTCCGACGGTGTGGCCATGGTCGAGGCGGATCACGCGCGCCGCGCCGTCGAGCACTTGCTCGTCATGGGTGGAAATCATGCAGGTCACGCCCACCGAGTGGAAGGCGCGCAGCGCCTCGAGCACCTGGCCGGCGCTGGCGCGGTCGAGGTTGGCGGTCGGCTCGTCGGCCAGGATAATCTGCGGACGGTTGACGATCGCGCGTGCGATCGCCACCCGCTGCTGCTCGCCGCCCGACAGTTCGAGCGGCTGGGCGTGGGCGCGCTCGAGCAGGCCGACCTTGTCCAGCGCGGCGCGTGCGCGCTGCTCGGCTTCCGCGCGTGAGGCGCCGGTCACCAGCAGCGGCAGCATGGTGTTGGCCAGCACGCTGCGGTCGGTCAGCAGGCGCTGCTGCTGGAAGATCAGGCCGAGGTTGCGGCGCAGGAAGGGCACGCTGGCCTTGCGCAGTTTGCCGATGTCCTGGCCGTTGACCAGCACCGCGCCGGCGCTCGGGCGCTCGATCGCGGCGATCATTTTCAGCAGGGTCGACTTGCCGGCGCCCGAGGGGCCGGCAAGGTAGACCAGCTCGCCTTTGGCCACGTTCAGCGTCACGTCGCGCAGCGCGAGCGCGTGGGCGGAATACTGTTTGGAGACGGATTGGAATTCGATCATGGGGTCCGGGTGGTGGCGCGCCTAGTCGAGCAAGGCATCGACGAATTCGGCGGCGTTGAAGGGCTGCAGGTCGTCCAGCTTTTCGCCGACGCCGATGAAGTAGACCGGCACCGGCCGGGTGCGCGCGATGGCCGCCAGCACGCCGCCCTTGGCCGTGCCGTCCAGCTTGGTGATGACCAGGCCGCTCAGGCCGAGCGCATCGTCGAAGGCCTTTACTTGCGCCAGCGCGTTCTGGCCGGTGTTGCCGTCGATGACCAGCAAGATCTCGTGCGGCGCGCCGTCCATGCCCTTGCCGATCACACGCTTGATTTTCTTGAGCTCTTCCATCAGGTGCAACTGGGTCGGCAGGCGGCCGGCGGTGTCGACCATGACCACGTCCATCTTGCGCGCCTTGCCGGACTGGACGGCGTCGAAGGCGACCGCGGCCGGGTCGCCCGATTCCTGCGAGATCACGGTCACGTTGTTGCGCTGGCCCCAAACCATCAGCTGCTCGCGCGCGGCGGCGCGGAAGGTGTCGCCGGCGGCCAGCAGCACCGACTGCTGGTAGCGCTGCATGTGCTTGGCCAGCTTGCCGATGGTGGTGGTCTTGCCGGCGCCGTTGACGCCGGCGATCATCATCACCAGCGGTTCGTGGCGGCCCAGTTCGAGCGGCTTTTCGAGCGGGCGCAGCATCGCGGTCATCAGCAGCTTGAGCGCGGCCTTGACGGCGGCGGCGTCGAGCAGTTTGTCGTCCTTGACCTTGCGGCGCAGGCCGTCGAGCAGGAATTGGGTGGCGTCCATGCCGGCGTCGGCCATCAGCAGCGCCGATTCGAGTTCCTCGTACAGGTCGTCGTCGATGCGGGCACCGACGAACAGCAGGCTCAGGCCCGACGACGTCTTGGACAGGCCAGCCTTCAGGCGCGCCATCCAGGAGCGCTTCTGGTCGGCTTCGGTGCCGGGACGTTCGGCGGTTTCCTCGATCAGCAGCGCGGGTGCGGGCGCGGCGGGGGCGGGCGCTACCGGCGCCAGCGGGACCGGGGCAGGTGCGGGCGCCGGAGCCGGCACGACCGGCGGCGCAACGAAGGTCGAGGTGGTGCCGTAGCGGCGCAGGGCCGGCGCAGCCGCGGGCGACGGCGCGGGTGCGGGAGCGACGGAAGCGGAGGCGGAGGGAGCGGGCGGCTCAACCGGTGCGGGCGGCGGGATCTCGGGGGCGGGTGGTTTTTTCTTAAAAAAACTAAACATTGGTGTGTGGTGGCGGGCGCAGCATGCACATGTCCGGCACGGCCGGGCACGATGAATTGGATCGCGCGTATTTTACCAGAGCAGGGCCGGCGCCCGGCCAGGACGCGGCCTGGCCCCGGTGTGCGTGAATCCTTGGAATTTAGCTAAGCAGCTGGAAAAACGGCGGCAAATGGTATAAATTAATCTGCGATCACACAGCAATCTCGGCGAGGGGATTTATCGTGGGCATGCGTGGCTATATCAAGCGCATCTTGTCGCCCGGCAAGGTGTACGTCGGCGGGGCGGTCACGCTGCGCACGGTCGTGTGCGGCTTGTTCATCGCCCTCATCGCGCTGTTCTTCACTTGTCCGGAGCCGCGCAGCCTCTACGACAAGCCGCTGCCCATGCCGGCCGGGATGGGCCTCGACTAATCGACCGATTTGGCGGCCAGCGCCGCCTGGCGGATCGCGTCCAGCGTGGCGTTCGGCGTGATCAGGTTGCCGTCGTAGCGCAGCTCGATCAAGGCCGGCAGGCTGTGCGTCCGGGTGTGCGCCAGCGCCCGTTCCAAGGCGGGCGCGAAGTCCGCGGTGTGCTCCACCACCTCGCCATGCGCGCCGCAGGCCTGCGCCAGCGCCGCGAAATCCGGATTGTGCAGCGCCGTGCCGGACACCCGGCCCGGGTAGTTGCGCTCCTGGTGCATGCGGATGGTGCCGAACATCTGGTTGTTGAAGACGATGACGATCACGCCGGCCCGGTACTGCACCGCGGTCGCCAGCTCCTGGCCGTTCATCATGTACTCGCCGTCGCCGGCGAAGGTGATCACGGTGCGCCGCGGGTCGATGATCTTGGCCGCCACGCCCGACGGCACGCTGTAGCCCATCGCCCCGCTGGTCGGCGCGAGCTGGGTGCGCATGCCGCCGTAGCGGAAGTAGCGGTGCGCCCAGGTGGCGTAATTGCCGGCGCCGTTGGTGACGATGGTGTCCTGCGGGACCGCGGCCTGCAGCTGCTGCACCACTTGCCACAGGTCGAGCGGCGCCTTGCCGTCCTTGAAGATCGGCGGCGCCAGCTGCCAGGCCGCCAGTTCGGCCCTGGCGTCGGCCGGCGTGTGGCGCCAGGCGCCGGCGTCGACCGGCTCCATCGCGGCCAGCATTGCCATCGCTTGCGGCGCGCCGCTGGCGATCATCAGGTCGGCCTGGTAGACGCTGCCCAGTTCCTCGGCGCTGGCGTGGATGTGCACCAGCTTCTGCTTCGGCACCGGCGCGGCGAGCAGCGCGTAGCCGCCGGTGGTCATCTCGCCGAGGCGCGGGCCGATCGCGATCACCAGGTCGGCGTGCGCGATGCGTGCGGCCAGCTTGGGATTGATGCCGATGCCGACGTCGCCGATGTAATTGGGGTGGGCATTGTCGAGCAGGTCCTGGAAGCGGAAGGTGCAGCCGGCCGGCAGCGCGTTCGCTTCGACGAAGGTGCGCAGGTCGGCGCAGGCTTGCGGGTTCCAGGTGCCGCCGCCCAGCAGCACCACCGGCGCCTTGGCCGCGGCCAGCATCGCGCGCAGCGCCGCGACCTGCGCGGCGGACGGCGAGGCCTGCACCGGCTGGTAGCGGCGGGTGTCGGCCACTTCGGCGCGCGCGCTCAGCATGTCTTCGGGCAGGGCCAGCACCACCGGGCCGGGCCGGCCGCTGGTGGCGACCTGGAAGGCGCGCGCGAGATATTCGGGGACGCGGTCGGCGCGGTCGATCTGGGCCACCCACTTGGCCATCTGGCCGTACATGCGGCGGTAGTCGATCTCCTGGAAGGCCTCGCGGTCGGCGAAGTCGTTGCCGACCTGGCCGATGAACAGGATCATCGGGGTCGAGTCCTGGAACGCCGTATGCACGCCGATCGAGGCGTTGGTCGCGCCCGGCCCGCGCGTGACGAAGCAGATGCCGGGCCGCCCGGTCATCTTGCCGTAGGCCTCGGCCATGAAGGCCGCGCCGCCTTCCTGGCGGTTGACGATGAAGCGGATGCTCGACTCGTGCAGGGCGTCGAGCACGTCGAGATAGCTCTCGCCGGGGACCCCGAAGGCGAGGTCCACGCCGTGGATCTTGAGCGCGTCGACCAGGATCTGGCCGCCGCTGCGGGAAGGGTGCGTCATGTCGTCTGCCTTCAGGGTTGTTTGCTCCATTCTATGCGAGCGGCCGGGCGCGGGCTTTTGAAATCGCGACACCAAATTTCAAAATCGCGGGCGCGGCCGGGGCCGGAGGCGGCGCATCGGTTACAATGGGACGGTGAAGCAGGCCAGGCAGCCGCTGGCTGGCGTGTAATGCGTCGGCGGGAGGAAGGTCCGGACTCCATAGAGCAGGGTGACGGTTAACGGCCGTCCGCTGAAAGCCTTCCGGCGCAAGCCGGGGGTATAAGGCGAGGAATAGGGCCACAGAGACGAGCGTATTAAGTTACGGTGAAACGCGGTAACCTCCACCTGGAGCAATTCCAAATAGGCACGCGTTGAGGCGGCTCGCGGAGCGTGCGGGTAGGAAGCTTGAGCGCCGGAGTAATTCGGCGCCTAGAGGAATGGCTGTCATAGCGGATGTTCGCAAGGGCATCCGCCGTAACAAAATCCGGCCTATCGGCCTGCTTCACTTTTTTGATTCCGGCTTGGGGACCTGCCGATGAAACAATACATCCTCGCCCTCGACCAGGGCACCACCAGTTCCCGCGCCATCCTGTTCGACCGCGACGGCCAGATCGCCGCCAGCGCCCAGCAAGAATTCCCCCAGCATTTCCCGCAACCCGGATGGGTCGAGCACGATGCGCTCGACATCTGGAACAGCCAGCTCGCCTGCGCGCGCGAGGTGCTCGCCACCAGCGGCGTCGGCGCGGCGCAGGTGGCCGCGATCGGCATCGCCAACCAGCGCGAGACCAGCGTGGTCTGGGACCGCAAGACCGGCGAACCGATCGCGCCGGCCATCGTGTGGCAGGACCGGCGCACCGCCGAAGCCTGCGACCGTTTGCGCGCTGCCGGCAAGGCGGGGCTGATCCGCTCGAATACCGGGCTCGAACTGGACGCCTATTTTTCGGCCACCAAGCTGGCCTGGCTGCTCGAGCACGTGCCGGGCGCGCGCGACCGGGCGCGGCGTGGCGCGCTGGCCTTCGGCACCGTCGACAGCTGGCTCGGCTACAAATTATGCGGCAAGCACGTGACCGACGTCAGCAACGCCTCGCGCACGATGCTGTTCAATATTCACCTGATGCGCTGGGACCAGGAACTGCTCGACCTGTTCGACATTCCGGTCGAGATGCTGCCGCAGGTGGTCTCCAGCTCGGAGGAGATCGGGCACGCGAACGCGCACTGGTTCGGGCTGCCGATTCCGGTGGCCGGCATCGCGGGCGACCAGCAGGCGGCGACCTTCGGCCAGGCCTGCCATCGCAAGGGCATGGTCAAGAACACCTACGGCACCGGCTGCTTCATGCTGATGCACGCGGGCGAGCACGCGCCGCATTCGCGCAACCGGCTGCTGTCCACGGTCGGCTGGCGGGTCGATGGGCGCACCGACTATCTATTGGAAGGCAGCGTGTTCATGGGCGGCGCGACGGTGCAGTGGCTGCGCGACGGTCTGGGCATCATCGAGAAGTCGAGCGACGTCGAGGCGCTGGCGCTCAGTGTGCCGGACAGCGGCGGCGTGTATCTGGTGCCGGCCTTCGTCGGCCTCGGCGCGCCGCACTGGGACCCGTATGCGCGCGGCACGCTGATCGGCATGACGCGTGGGACCAACCGCGGGCACATCGCGCGCGCCGCGGTGGAGGCGATCGCCTACCAGAGCGCCGAGCTGCTGGCGGCGATGCAGAAGGACGCGGCCTGTCCGGTGGCCGAAGTGCGGGCCGACGGCGGCGCCGCGCGCAACGACCTGCTGATGCAGTTCCAGGCCGACCTGCTGGGCGTGCCGGTGGTGCGGCCGAAGGTGACCGAGACCACGGCACTCGGCGCGGCCTACCTGGCCGGACTGGCGGTCGGCTTCTGGGACTCGCAGGAAGAAATCGCCGCGCAATGGCAGGCCGAGCGCAGCTTCGAGCCGACGCTGCCCGAAGCTGCGCGGCAGGAGCTGATGGCGCGCTGGGCGCAGGCGGTGGACCGCTCCAAGGCCTGGGCCACCAGCTAACGTCGTCCCCGCGCAGGGGGGAACGCATGCGTTCCCCCCATGTCATGTCTGCATGATATGCTGCCCGCCATTCCCTCGTCGATATAAAAAGGACCATATGCAGTTCAACGTAAGGCTGGTTTGCCACGCAGCGTTATTGGCATGCTTTTCAGCTGGCGCCGCACACGCGCAAGACGTGATCAAGATCGGCCACGTGGCAGCCACCTCCGGCGCCATCGCGCATCTGGGCAAGGACAATGAAAACGGCGCGCGCATGGCGGTCGATGAAGTGAACGCCAAGGGATTGCTCATCGGCGGCAAGCGCTACCGGCTGGTATTGCAGCCGGAAGACGATGCCGGCGACCCAAAGCAGGGCGCGACGGTCGCGCAGAAGCTGGTCGACGCCAAGGTCAAGGGCGTCATCGGCCACGAAACGTCGGGCACCACGATCCCCGCCTCGCGCATCTATTTCGATGCCGGCATTCCGCAGATTTCGCCTTCGGCCAGCAACCCGAAATATACGCACCAAGGCTATAACACGGCCTTCCGCAATATCGCCAACGACGAACAACTCGGCGCGGCGCTCGCGCGGTACGCGGTCCAGGTCGGGAAGGCGAAGCAGATCGCGGTGATCGACGACCGCACCGCCTACGGCAAAGGGCTCACCGATGAATTCATCAAGAACGTGAAGAGCACCGGCAACGGAGCCCGCATCGTGGCGCAGCAATACACCAATGACAAGGCCAGCGATTTCGGCGCGATCCTCACTGCCATCAAGGCCGCCAAGCCCGACCTGATTTTCTTCGGCGGCATGGACGCCGTGGCCGGACCGATGCTGCACCAGATGAAGCAGCTGGGGATCAAGGCCAATTTCATGGGCGGCGACGGCATGTGCTCCGACTCCGTGCCCAGGCTGGCCGGCGATGGCATGGCCGACGGCCAGGTCATCTGCGCCGAGGCCGGCGGCGTCGAACCGCAGCAGCAGAAGGCGATGGACGATTTCAAGATTGCGTACCGGCGCAAATTCGGCATCGATGTGCAGACCTACGCGCCGTACGCGTATGACGCGCTGCTCACCATGGTCGACGCGATGCAGCAGGCCGGTTCACCCGATCCCGCGGTGTACCTGCCGGTGCTGGCGAAGATCCGCCACAAGGGCGTGACCGGCGTGGTGGCCTTCGATGCGCACGGCGACGTCAAGGACGGCATGCTCACGATTTACACCTTCCGCGGCGGCAAACGCGAGCGGCTCACCGTGATCAAGTGAGCCGCGCCGCGCGAACGCCGGCTTAGTCGAGGAAGGCCTTCACCTCGCTCTGGAAGCGCGCGGGCTGGTCCCACATGATGAAGTGGGCGCTGTTCGGGATGCGCTTCAGCGTCGCGCCTTTCAGCGGGGCGTAGGCCGCCTGGTAGAAGCCGTCGATCTGCGCTTCGCCGATCGGCGAGCCATTCGGCAGCACATACAGCACGGTGGCCGGCACCGCGATCTTCGGCAGCTCCGGCGTCAGGTCGGTCACGACCAGCTCGTGGTAGGCGCGGGCCACGACATCGATATCGCTGTTGAGGGAGTCTTCGATGCCGGCCGGGCGCATCGCGACCGTGTTGATCATGCCGTTAATCGTGGTCTCGGTCCTTTGCTGGCGGGCCGCGGGGTCGGCGCTGCGCAGCCTGGCGAGGAGGGCATCGGCGGTCGGCGTGATGCTCTGCGCAGTCGTGCCCGGCGGGCCGAACATCGCGCCGAGGAAGGGCAGCATATCGACCACCATCAGCTTCGAGACCGCCTGCGGATGGCGCGCGGCGAGCATGATGCCGATGGTCCCGCCCATCGAGTGGCCGATGACGGCGGGCTTCTTGAGTCCTTCCTGCGCGATGTAGCGCGCGATTTCTTCCGCGACCGGCGCCGACACCAGGCCGCCGGCATTGCCGCCTGTCGCTTGACCCGCAAAGCCGGAAACCTGGATCACGTGGTAGCGGTGGTTGGGAATCGCCTTGATCATCTCGGTCCAGACCCGCGGCGAGGAGCCCATGCCGGGGATCAGGACCACGTCGCTGCCGCTGCCGACCGACCTGACCGTGATGCGGTCGGACTTGAAATTGTCGGCGAATGCGGCGGCGGGAGCGAGGGCCATGCCGGCCAGCGTGAACAGGGCGGCGAGCAGTGCGCGGCGAGTGATCATGAGGCGTTTCCTATTATTATGAAAAAAGAAAGCTAGTGTAGCAGGAGGTAGGTCGGCGATATACGTAGAGGCATTTGCCGGCGCTGTGAGCGCCCGCGTCGCTTGCGCATCCTAGAAAAGGACGCTCGATGGGCGTCAACCGCGTCGGGCCGCTTCGATCGCAGCGATGTCGATCTTTCGCATCTGCATCATCGCCTCGAAAGCGCGCTTGGCCGCCGCCCGATCTGGATCGGTGACCGCTGCAATGAGAACGCGTGGCGTGATCTGCCACGACAGGCCCCACTTATCCTTGCACCAGCCGCATGCGCTTTCCTGGCCGCCATTCCCGACGATCGCATTCCACAAGCGGTCGGTTTCGGCCTGGTCGTCGGTCGCGACCTGGAAGGAGAACGCCTCGTTGTGCTTGAACGCCGGGCCACCGTTGAGGCCGATACAAGGGATGCCAATCACGGTGAACTCGACCGTCAAGACCTCGCCCTCCTTGCCGGCGGGATAGTCGCCGGGTGCGCGATGGATCGTTCCCACCGCGCTGTTCGGAAACGTCTCGGCGTAGAACTGCGCGGCTTCTACCGCGGTGCCATTGAACCAAAGACAAAGCGTGTTCTTGCTGACCATTTTAGTTCTCCCATGGATGACAAATACCTAGCTTAAGTCATGAAGAATGCCCGATTTCTTGGGCCGTTGGCGTTCCTTAGGATCGTGCACCTGCGCGATCGTCCGCAGCCGTTACCGGACTATTCCTCGCTCAGGCAGCGCTTGCAAGCTGTCTCGGTGTAGCGGCTGCGGCAAAGGTTCTCGTTTGGATGCTTCTTTTCGATTTCCCGCCAGTCGCTGCAGGTCTCTTTGGACAGTACGTCAATGGCCGGTATCTGTTGTTGCACCACACGCCCCTTATTGACGCTCAAACGGGCGCCGTCCTCATCTGACCGTAGTTCCATCGCGTTCTGCCTGGACTGCAGATTCAGCACCCCAGTGCCGCTTTCGCTCGGCCCTGCAATTAAGCTGGCAACCATGTGATATTTCGAGTCGAGCGACAACATGGCGTTGTCATGGTCGAAGGTCACATAGCCTCCGCGTTCGATGCCATCCTTATCGTAAATCATAAAACCGGCTGCCTGCGCGCCGCGCTTGGCGACGCGGCCGCCAAACACCGTCGCATCCGGCATGTCGCCACTCATGCGCGCGCGGACAACGCCGTTCTGGTCCACGATCGTAATGTCTTTGGCCTGGATCGATCCAACGACCTCGTTCTTGACAGCGATGCTGGCCGTGGCGGTGCCGATCGCCGTCACCAGCAGCGCCGCAATCCACGCGAAGTTTTGGCGTCTAAGTACCTTGCGCAGCCGGTGATTTTCTTGCTCGCATGCCGCCACGCGCGTCACCAGTTCATCCATTCCCTGCTTCATTAACTTTTCTCCAAGAATGGCTGTTGCAGCCAATGGTTGCGCATCCCTCGTCAATGAGCTCACCTGTCTGCCAGTTCGTCACGAAGAAGCGGTCTATTTTGATCTAATCTTGTCTAATTCGCACTCTTTTTTTGGGGGCTTTTGCGCTAATTGAATCTATTTTTCATCAGTGGTCTAACGATTAGCGCTAATTAGTGCGGAAGCCGTGGAAATTAGGGCGAAATCGAGCAGAATAGACCGAAATAGGCGAGGGATCGACAATAAGGAACACCACCGGGCACATCGGCCTGCCGACGCAAGTATTTTTTGACTTGACCGATTACATGCAGCAGACGCGCACACGGGCGGACATGTCCGAGCTGGTCGCGCTGGCAGTGATCGACTGGCTTGCCGGGCGGCGAGCAATGTGCGGCGAGTGATCATGAGGCGCCTCCTATCGTGAAATAAGAGAGCCAGTGCCTCACGCTTGCCAAGAGCCATGCAACCGGCCGCCAGGCAGGCTAGCTGCCCGGCGGCCGGAGATGGTTCTTTGGACTACAGCGACTTCAGGAACGCCAGCAGGGCGTCGCGGTCCGCCTTGGACAGGGTTTGGAAGCGCTGGCGTGCGGGATCGGCCTCGCCGCCGTGCCAGAGGATGGCCTCGGTGAGGTTACGCGCGCGGCCATCGTGCAGGTAGCCGACCTTGGCGCTGTTGCCCATGACCTTGTCGGTGTAGCCGATGCCCCACAACGGCGAGGTACGCCACATGCTGCCCTTGGCCTGGCCCTCGACCAAGTTGTCGGCAAGGCCGGTGCCCATCTCGTGCAGCAGCAAGTCGGTGTAAGGCCGGATGGTCTGGTCGCGCAGCTCGGCGAACAGGTGGCCCGACCCGGTCTTCATCTCCGCCGTGTGGCAGGCCGTACAGCGCATGCCGTCGAACAGCTTGGCGCCGGCACTCACCTGCAGCGGATCGACGCGGTGTTCATCCAGCGGCGCCACGCCCTTGGGGAAGCCGCTGGCAATGCTGCGTTGGGCCGGCACGCCCACCAGCGCGAGATAGCGCGAGATCGATTGCAGGTCGGCCTCCGACATGCCCTTCTGGGCACCGGCGGACGCGCAGCCGGCAGGGTCGGTGCTGCAGCTGCGGTTGGGGTAGACCGGCGAGGTCACCGCCATGTCCAGCAGCAGCGCGGCGGCGGCCTGGTGGCGCAGCGTCGCCTTGGACGCCTTCCAGCCGAAGCGGCCCAGGCGCACGGCGCCGGTCTCGGGATCGAACACGAAGTTCGGCTGGCCTTTGACGCCATCGGCATCCGGCGTCGTGCGGGCACGCGCCAGGATGTCCGCTTCCGGCACGGCTTCGAGCAAGCCGGTGCCGATCATCGGCTGGGCCGCGCGCAGCGAGACGGTGTTGGGCATCGGACCGTCGAAGGTGAGCGTCGGCTTGCTCAGTTCGACCGGCGTGCCGTCGGCCAGCGTCACCGAATGGGTCTCGAAGCCGCCGACGCGAACGCTGGTGCCCCAATCTTGCGGCGCCCCGGTCGACGACACCGCGTTCATCTGGACCGCGCTGCCATACTGCGGATGCGGCAGCTGCACGCCGTTCGCATCGGTCGTCGCCACCCGCACGGACATGCTGTCCAGCCGCTGGTTCAGCGCGGACGGCGCCGGGCTGCGGCCGTTGTTGACGTGGCAGCCGATGCAGGCGGACTGGTTGAAGCGCTGCCCCTGCAGCCCGACCGCGGCCATGTAGCGGTCATTGCCCGGCTCGTTGTGGTCGCCGGTCGTGAAGTTGGTATGCACCAGGCGCCGGCCTTCGACGAAGCGCTGCACGTCCTGCATGCCGACGTTGGTCTGCGGCTGCTGGAACATGAATAACCCATTGTCCGCGTAGTCGTAGGAGATCGAGCCCAGGCCGCCCGACAGGGTCTCGGCCGGCAGCGGCACCGAGTTCAGGCGCGGCTGCACGCCGTACCACGGCCGCAGGCCCGCGCCCACCACGTACATGAATTCGGACGAGTAGTAGCGGATGCCGCCGTTGTCGCCTTTCGCGGCCATGCCATCGACCGTGGAGAACATCGACGGCGAGACTTCGATGACGTCACCGGCGACCAGCGGACGCCCCGGGACATTCCTGCCGTTCGGGAAGCCGCTGGCGTCGAGATCGTCATGCCCCGGGTACTCCTTGACCAGCAGGGTGCAGGCGCCATTGATCCCGTTGGCGGTGGCCAGTTGGCCGTTTGCCGGATAGGGCACGGGCTTGCAGATGGGGACGTTGCGATCCACCAGCTCGCCCGGGTTCATCCAGCCGTAGCCGGTCACGCCCGGCCGGTCGAACGCGCGGAAGAACGCCACGCCGCCGGGCAGGAAATCGACCGTGTTGTACTGGTTGACGGTCAGCGTCGGCTTGGTCACCCCCGCCACCCGGCTGTTGTCGATGATCTCGAAGCCCCAGGTGCGGTTCTGGAAGTACTGCGGTACGAAGGTCAGGTAATTACCCGGTCCTTTGTCCACCGGGAAGCCGGTCACCGGGTCGACCGTGTCGTTGGGGCCATAGCCGATCTCGTTCCATTCCTCGCCGCGCTCGCGGCCGTGGCGCGCCAGGCCGCGCGCGCCCCAGCGGGTGACCAGCGTGCCGTCGGCCAGCGTGAACTGCAGCGTTTCCAGCGGTTCGGCCGAGGTGGGCAAGGGCGCCCAGCCGTTGCCGTTGGCCGGGAACTTCAGTGCCGAGGTGGCGGAACTGGGCAGCGTGTTGTCGCTGCCCGGCGTCTTGAACTCGACCTCGAACAACGAGTAGCCATACTGGGTGGCGCGCGCCACGCCCTGCAGCCGGATATAGCGGGCATTGGCGCCGAGATTGAAGAATTCCTCGGTGCCGCCGTGGCCGTTGCTCACGAAGCGCAGTTGCGACCAGGTCTGGCCGTCATCCGACACGCGCAGCGCGTACTGCTTGCCGTAGGCGTTCTCCCAGACCAGCTTCATGTAGCCGACCTGCGTCTTGACGCCGAAGTCGAACTGGATCCAGGCGCCGTCCTCGAACGCGCTGGCCCAGCGGGTATCCAGTTTGCCGTCGATCGCCTGTGCGGCCGACGCGCCCGCGTTCTCCAGCGCCGACGAGGTTGCGGCCAGCGGCTTGAGGGACACGCCCGGTTTGCTGGTGTCGATCGGCCCCGGCGCGGGATCGGGCGGTGGAGGCGGCGGCGCAACCGGCGTGCCCGAGAAGGCCTGGATCTCGAAGATCGAATAGCCGTACTGCGACGACCGCTTGACACCCTGCATCCGCAGGTAACGCCCCTGGCCGTTGAGCCCGGCCAAGTCCTCGGAGCCGCCCTGGCTGTTGCTCACGGTCTTGATCGTCGTCCAGGTCGTGTTATCGTCCGAGACCTGCAACAGGTATTGGCTGGCGTGCGCGTTCTCCCAGTCGATGTGCACGCGGCTGATGAGCTGGGAGGTGCCGAAGTCCAGCGTCAGCGACTCATTGTCCGAGAAGCCGCTGCCCCAGCGCGTGCTCTCGTCGTGGTCGATGGCCGCGGCGGGGGACAGGTCGCCCCGCTCGACCGACGTCGCGCTGGCGCCAACCGGCGTCAGCGCGACTTCCGGCGCCCCGGTGAGCGAGGCCAGGGCCCTGGACATCGTGCTCATGAGGCGCGAGGTGACAGGCGTCGCGGAGTCGCCGCTGCCACCGCCGCAGGCGGCCAGTAGCAAGGTCAGGGCGAGAGGCAGCCCCTGGGTTGAGAGACTGCGTAACCGTGCCGGCTGCAGTCGATGCCGATCTGGCACTGTGTTCATGGTACCTCCCTGTGGTCGTGGTTTGTTATTAGTGTGACATTGGTGTTGGTAATATGATGATCATCATGTTTGCGAGCTAACAAAAAGCCGCTTTTTCAGGGCGGCCTTAAAATTGCCGTGCGGCAATAATTCGGCTAACTTATCGTGCCCAGGCTCAGGTGTCAAGCCTTACTTGCCGGGCGCGAGGGCCATCCGGCCCGCTTTCAAAAGCCGATGCGGGATTTGCCCGGGCTGGGCTTGAGGTGCATGTCGTCGGCGCTGACCTCGCCGCGGCCGGCGGACACCGCGTAACCGAGGCCATCGAGCAGCGTCTTGCGCAAGTCGCGCGGTGAGATGCCGGCCAGCTTGTCGAGTGCGCTGCCTTCGAGCCGCGGCGCGAACTTGGTCAGCTTCAGCTCGCGCAGCAGCCCCGCATAAATCCGCTGCGCGATGCCGGCGGCCTGCTCCCGCGTCGGCACCGGCACTTCGTACACCGCCATCCGGTTCAGCAGCGGCGTGGGAATGCCCTCGGTGCTGTTCGCCGTGAGCACCCAAAAAATCTGGCTGGCGTCGATCTCGACGTCGATGAATTCGTCGCGGAAGGCGCGCGAGGTTTCCGGCTCCAGCAACTGATACAAGGCGGCCAGCGGATCGGACTGGGTCGACCCGCTCGCCTTCTCCACCTCATCGAGCACCACCAGCGGATTGGCGTAGTGCCCGCGCACCAGGCGCTCGGCCACCTTGCCGCACTTGGCGCCCTTCCAGCTGGCCGAGCTGCCGGTGATCACGAATCCGGCCGACAAGGCATTCATGCTGATCAGTTCGCACTCGGTCTGCATCACCTTGGCCAGCCGCTTGGCGAAGTGGGTCTTGCCGACGCCCGGATCGCCCAGCAATAACAGCGGCATCACATTGAAGCCGGCATCGCCGGCGTGCGCCAGCGCCAGGTAGCGCGTGAGATCATCCAGCACTTCGGCGAAATTCGGGCATTCCTCGACCAGCGGCGACAGCGCGTCGGTGGACGAGGGCGTGGTGAGGAACCGGTCGGCGCCCGTGTCGAGCATGCGTTCGTAAAACGCTTCGAGCTCGGGCGAACGGCCCTTGCTGCGGTCAAGCGCGCCCTGGACCTCGCTCAGGTCATACACGGCGCGGGTGCGGGCCAGGCTAATGCTCACGGCAGTCTCCTCATGCAGGGCGCGGCGCCATACGGATCGGCTCCGGCCTTGGTCTCATCCTACCTTGGCGCCGCCGATTCCGCAATTTTCCCGCGCGCGCCCGCCGTGTTGCTGAATTGGAAGCACCGGCAAATATTTTTCGCCTTGCATCGGCGGCAAAACCCATGTGTACAGATGAGGAAGCACATTCACTGTCTTTGATAAGTGCCTAATTTATCGACATATTTTGACTTGAGGTCGCTTCAACGAGTTGCGCTAAGTCCTTGACTTCATTGGCAAATTTCCTATTTCCGCAGACGGAAACCGCTTGACCGTCCAGATTGCTTCCTCTAAAGTGGGAAACTGTGTTGAAAAGTGCAGTTTTGTGGGAAGAATTTCATGCCTTCCACGCCAAAACTACTAAACTGAAATATCTCTGAGTTAGGTAAAACCCGTGTTTCAAGGCGCGTCCGCAATCAATCTCGATGCAAAGGGCAGGATGGCGATCCCGGCCAAGCATCGCGACGCACTCGCAGTCCAGTGCGAAGGCCGCCTCACGCTTACCAAGCATCCGCACGGCTGCCTGTTGTTCTTCCCGCGCCCGGTGTGGGAACAGCACCGCGACCAGATCGCCGCCTGGCCGATGTCGGCCCGCGCGTGGCAGCGCATTTTCCTCGGTAACGCCTGCGATGTCGAGATGGATTCGGCCGGCCGCATCCTGATCTCGCCCGAGCTGCGCAACGCCGTCGGCCTGACGCGCGACGTGATGTTGCTCGGCATGGGCACCCACTTCGAGATCTGGGACGCCGCCAAGCTCGCCGACAACGAGCAGGAAGCCGTCGCCGGCGGCATGCCCGATGTGTTATCCAATTTCTCTTTCTAGGGCGCGCCGATGACAAATGTGGCGGTGCCGGAATTTCAGCATCGGACGGTGCTGCTGGAGGAGGCGGTCGATGCGCTGAACCTCACGGGTCCGCGCGCCGACGGCATCTACCTCGACGGCACCTTCGGCCGCGGCGGCCACAGCCGCCTGATCCTCTCGAAGCTGGGCCCCAACGGCCGCCTGATCGGCTTCGACAAGGACCTGCAGGCGATCGCCACCGCCGAGCAGATCGCCGACCCCCGCTTCGCCATCGTCCACGACAGCTTCGCCACCATGGGCGCGGCCCTGGCCGCGCGCGGCGTGCGCCAGGTCGACGGCATCCTGCTCGACCTGGGCATTTCCTCGCCCCAGGTGGACGATGCGGCGCGCGGTTTCAGCTTCCGCAACGACGGCCCGCTCGACATGCGCATGGACACCACGCGCGGCATCTCGGCGGCACAGTGGCTGGCCACAGAATCAGAACAACAACTGGAAAAGGTGATACGCGATTATGGGGAAGAACGGTTTGCTTTTCAGATTGCAAAGGCGATTGTTGCTCGCAGGGCAGTCGAACCAATTTCAGGCACACGACAGCTTGCCGGTATCGTGGCACACGCGGTCAAAACCCGCGAAAAGGGCAAGGACCCGGCAACCCGTACCTTTCAGGCTATCCGGATTTTCATCAATAAAGAGCTTGAAGACCTCGAGACAGGCCTGAGCGAAGCCTACGCGCTGCTGGCGCCCGGCGCGCGGCTGGCGGTGATCAGCTTCCACTCGCTGGAAGACCGCATGGTCAAGCAGTTCCTGGCCGCCAAGGTGAAGCTGGCGCAACCCGATCGCCGGCTGCCGATCCGCGCGGTCGACCTGCCGCAGCCGCTGATGAAGCTGGTGGCCAAGGTCAAGCCGTCCGACGCCGAAGTCGAGGCCAACCCGCGCGCCCGCTCGGCGGTCATGCGGGTGGCCGAACGCCTGCCGGCCGGGAGCGTCCAATGAGCGGCAAGCTGAATCTGCTGCTGGCCGCGCTGCTGGTCGCTTGCGCGCTATCGCTGGTGAACGCGCAGTACCAGGCGCGCCATTTGTTCATCGAACTCGAACGCCTGCAGCAGCAGGTGCGCCAGCTCGATATCGACTGGGCCCAGCTGCAGCTGGACCAGTCCACGCTCGGCAAGAATGCGCGCATCGAGCAGATCGCGCGCAAGGATTTGAACATGACGCCGCTGACCCCGGCGCGCACCCAGTACCTGACGGAAGGCGAGAAATGAAGCGCGGCGCGCATGGTGTGAACGGATCGCGGGTGGCCGCCTCGAAGGGCGTGTCGTTCTCGCAAAGCCCGGTGCTGGCGGTACGCCTGCCGACCTGGCGTTCGCGCGTGGTGCTGTTCGTGCTGTTCGTCTCGTTCGTCGCGCTGGCTGGGCGCGCGCTGTGGCTGCAGGGGGTGTCGACCCAGTTCCTCCAGCAGCAGGGCAAGAACCGCTACGAGCACCGGATCGAACTGCCGGCCACGCGCGGCAAGATCATGGACCGCAACGGCATGGTGCTGGCCTCGTCGATCCCGGTCAAGGCGGTGTGGGCGATCCCCGAGGACGTGCTCAAGGCGCCGCCCGACAGGCTGCGCGCGCTGGCCGCGCTGCTCGAGATGAGCGACGCCGAACTGCGCAAGAAGCTCGACTCCGACCGCGGCTTCGTCTACCTCAAGCGCCAGGTCGAGATGGACGTGGTCGACAAGATCGTCAAACTGAATATCGAGGGCATCGACACCCGCAAGGAATACAAGCGCTATTACCCGCAAGGCGAAGTGATGACTCACCTGGTCGGCTTCACCAACGTGGAAGACGCCGGCCAGGAAAGCATGGAGCTGGCGCAGCAGAAGACGCTGGTGGGCACCACCGGCAGCCGGCGCGTGATCAAGGACCGCCTGGGCCACATCGTCGAGGACGTGGGCCTGTCGAAGGACCCGCACGACGGCAAGGACCTGACGCTATCGGTCGACAGCAAGATCCAGTACATCGCCTTCACCCAGCTCAAGGCGGCGGTGGAAAAATTTAACGCCAAGGCGGGCGGCGTGGTAGTGGTCGACATCCACACCGGCGAAGTGCTGGCGCTGGCGAACTACCCGAGCTACGACCCGAACGACCGCAGCAAGCTGACCGGCGAGCAGTTGCGCAACCGGGTCATGACCGACACCTTCGAACCCGGTTCGACCCTGAAGCCGTTTACCGTCGCGCTGGCGCTGGACACCGGCCATGTCAAGCCGGAGACGTTGATCGACACCGGCAACGGTCGTTTCACGATCGCCGACCGCACCATTTCCGATACCAGCGCCCACGGCGTCATCAGCGTCGCCGAAGTCATCAAGCATTCCTCGAATATCGGCACCTCGAAGATCGCGCTGGGCATGCCGGCCGAATCGATGTGGGAAATGTTTACCAAGGTCGGTTTCGGCCAGCAGCCCAAGCTCGGCTTCCCCGGCGCCGTCGCCGGCCGCGTCCGTCCTTATAAATCCTGGCGCCCGATCGAGCAGGCCACAATGAGCTACGGTAACGGCATATCGGTGTCGCTGATCCAGCTGGCGCATGCCTATACGATGTTCGCCCGCAACGGCGACATCATCCCGCTGACCTTCCAAAAGACCAGTGAGCCACCGCTCAGCCAGCAGGTGATCAAGCCCGAGACCGCGCGCGAAATGCGCGAGATGATGGAAACCGTGGTTTCGCCGACCGGCACCGCGCCGCAGGCGCAGGTCCCCGGCTACCGCGTCGGCGGCAAGACCGGCACCGCCTACAAGGTGGAAAACGGCAAGTACGCGATCCCGCACAAATACGTCGGCTCCTTCGTCGGCATGGTGCCGATGTCGGCGCCGCGCTACATCATCGCCGTGATGATCGACGAGCCGAAGGGCGCCGCCCACTTCGGCGGCACCGTGGCCGCGCCGACCTTTGCAGCGATCGCCGCCAGCTCGCTCCGCGCGGCCAACGTGCCGCCCGATTCGAGCGTCACCGACATCATCATCCCGGAACATCCGGTCGAGGACAGCATGTGATGGCCATGAACGCGACCGACATCTGCCGCTGGATCCGCCAGGCCGCGCCGCAAGGCCGGCTGGCGTCCGACTCGCGCCGCGTGGCGACGGGCGACGTGTTCTTCGCCTATCCGGGCGACGCCGGCGACGGCCGCGCCTTCATCGGCGCCGCCGTGGCGCAGGGCGCCGCCGCCGTCGTGTACGAAGAGCAGGGCTTCGCATGGGATCCCGCGCTCGCGGTGCCGCATCTCGCGGTGCCGAACCTGAAGAAGAGCGCCGGCCCGATCGCCCACGCCTGCTACGGCATGCCCGATGCGGCCATGTTCAGCATCGGCGTGACCGGCACCAACGGCAAGACCTCCTGCGCGGTATGGCTGGGCCAGGCCATGGCGCGCCTCGACGGCCCGGCCGCGGTGATCGGCACCCTGGGCGTCGGCATCTTCAGGAACCGCGCCGAGGTCGACTTCGACGTCACCGGCTACACCACGCCGGACGCCGTGCTGCTGGCCGGGAAGCTGGCCGAAGTGCGCGACGCCGGCGCCACCTCGCTGGCGATCGAAGTGTCGTCGATCGGGCTGGAACAGGGCCGCACCAGCGGCATGCATTTCGACGTCGCGCTGTTCACCAACCTCACGCGCGACCATCTCGACTTCCACGGCGACATGGCCAGCTACGAAGCGGCCAAGACCCGTTTGTTCGAATGGCCCGGCCTGAAAGCCGCGGTGCTCAACCTCGACGACCCGGCCGGCTTGCGCCTGGTCGCGCACCTGCAAACCACCTTCGGCGCGGCGCTGCCGCTGGTCGGCTATTCCCTGCAGGATGCGGCCGCCCGGCCGGACATCGAAGGCGTGTCGGTGCTGCGCGCCTCGCAGTTCCGCAGCCGCCACGCGGGTACCGATTTCCACCTCGAGTCGCCGTACGGCGCAGCCAGCGTCAAGACCCAGCTGGTGGGCCACTTCAACATCAGCAATGTGCTGGCGGTGCTGGGCGCCCTGATCGCGAAAGGTACCGTGCTGCGCACCGCGCTCGACGCGATCGAGGCGCTGACGCCGGCGCCCGGCCGCATGCAGCAGGTCGGCGGCCAGGAAGCGCCGATGGTCGTGATCGACTACGCGCACACCCCGGACGCGCTGGAAAAGACGCTGCAGACGCTGCGCCAGGTCGCGCAGGAGCGCGGCGGCCAGCTGTGGTGTGTGTTCGGCTGCGGCGGCAACCGCGATCCGGGCAAGCGGCCGCAGATGGGCGCGATCGCGCAGATCGCCGACCACGTGCTGGTCACCAGCGACAATCCGCGCAGCGAAGACCCGCTGACGATCATCGGCGAGATCGTGGCCGGCATGGACCCGGCGCATCCGACTTCGCGCTTCCAGGCGATCGAAGACCGCGCCGCCGCGATCCTGTCGGCCATCAGGCACGCAGCCAAGCCCGATGTCATCCTGCTGGCTGGGAAGGGCCATGAGCCCTACCAGGAAATCAAGGGCCGCAAGATGCCGTTCTCCGATGCCGACCATGCGGCGCTGGCGCTGGCTGCCCGCGTCACGATGATGAGGAGCAACTGATGCGCGGATCCCTGGCTCATATGATCGCCTCG
>Ga0193702_1000119_pt1 | contig 32492 bp, 31 predicted proteins | sample U3a1metaG_FD_143060 | JGI IMG/M metagenome (GOLD analysis project Ga0193702, IMG submission 143060) | Soil microbial communities from a riparian zone of the East river system, Colorado, United States - U3a1 | ecosystem: Environmental > Terrestrial > Soil > Riparian zone | place: USA: East River... | reverse complement strand
ATAGCTATGCGGATAAAACCTGATATAATAGCCATCCGGATGCAGAGACCAGATGCCTGACGGTACTTCAGGATCAGGCTGCGGCGCCAGACCGGCAATCATGGCATATTTCTCCATTTCTTCGTAGGACGAATTGCCCGATGCAGCCAGTTGCCTGATATTGTTTTCAGCCTCGAAAATGCTCTGCGCAGCAGGCGGAAGCTGGCTTTTGGCTTTGTCCATTACACTGGCAGGCAATACACCTAAAGCTCCGCCTTCCAGCATCAGCAGTTCTTGCGGAGACAATAACCTGGTGGCGGTAAGTTTTATATCATTGCCAAAATCAGAAAACCGGGTGCGGGCAATTATCGCCCACAACAAAATCTGGATGCTGTGCTGGTTTACTTCGGGATGGGTTTCGGCATGCTTTAAGATCAATATAACCACATCGCGCTTGGGGCCAAGCACGGGGGCAAGCATATAGCCATCGCCGGTACTTGGTCCGCGGGTGCCGGCGTGCAGGCAATAGCTCTTGTTGGTCATTTCATAAAAGCCGGCACAAAGCTTAAAGCCTCCGTTAGACCCTTTGGGCAACAGGTACAGTGGCTGTGCCTCCTGTCCTTCCATAAATGATGGTGGTTTTGAACCCGTTTTGTTTACATCTTTAAAGCTGGTGGTTATGGCTTGGGGTTGTTTCAGGATTTTATTTAATCCGCCCCCCGAAGCCATTTCGGTTCCTTTGTCTAATAGTTTCTTACCGAAGCCACCCAATTGCGCGTGGGTAGCTGTAGTGAAAAATAAAAAGGCTATAAGCCATGCAATGGTTTTTTTGTTGTTTTTCATAAGTATTAGGTATGTAGTGTGCTGCTAAAATAATAAAATGATATAAATACCATATTCAATGTTGAAAAACTTTGGTTTTTATCGCCATCCGGGTAAGCTTCTGTTACTTTAATCTCCATGTAAAAAAGTTCCCTTTTAGGTAATTACAGGGTTTGACATTCGCACAAAAACTTTAGCTTTGCGCTACAAATAAAAAAATCCAATGAGTGTACTAGTAAATAAAGATTCCAAAGTAATAGTTCAGGGTTTTACAGGTAAAGAAGGCAGTTTCCACGCTTCGCAAATGATTGAGTACGGAACGCAGGTTGTTGGTGGTGTAACCCCCGGTAAAGGCGGTCAGCAGCACTTAGACAGGCCGGTGTTTAATACCGTAGCTGATGCAGTGGCACAAACAGGCGCCAATGTATCAATCATATTTGTACCCCCCGCATTTGCAGCTGATTCAATAATGGAAGCAGCCGAAGCCGGTATAAAAGTTATTGTTTGTATCACCGAAGGTATCCCTACAAAGGATATGATTATGGTGAAGGAATATATTAAAGGCAGGGATACGCGCCTTATTGGCCCTAACTGCCCGGGTATTATTACCGCGGATGAAGCTAAGATTGGGATTATGCCGGGCTTTATCTTCAAAAAAGGCCATGTTGGGGTAGTTTCAAAATCAGGTTGTGAAAGCTGGTTTAGGCATCACTACAGCCATAGGTATTGGCGGCGACCCGATCATCGGTACAACCACCAAAGAAGCAGTTGAGCTGTTAATGAATGACCCTGAAACACACGGCATTATTATGATAGGCGAGATTGGCGGTGGCATGGAAGCCGAAGCAGCACTATGGATCAAAGCAAACGGCACCAAGCCAGTTGTTGGCTTTATTGCAGGCCAAACAGCGCCTCCGGGCCGCAGAATGGGCCATGCCGGTGCAATTGTTGGCGGAGCAGATGATACAGCAGCAGCAAAAATGAAAATTATGCGTGAGTGCGGTATCCGCGTGGTGGAATCACCTGCTGAAATTGGCGCTGCATTGGCAGAAGAATTAGCGAAGTAGAGGCCCCCTGGCCCCCTAAAGGGGGATTAGGAAATAAATAATAAGATCCTGGTCAAATGGCCGGGATTTTTTTGTGGGGATTTTTTCACCATGTCATTGCGAGGTACGAAGCAATCGCGTGCTCTACAGAGCGAACTGAAAGATGTAGAACTTGCATAGTTCGCGATTGCTTCGTACCTCGCAATGACAATAATTTAAATGGTTTTGAGAGAACCTTTTTTACAGTCAAACCAGTGTCAATTCCACCCATCAAAATCAATTAAGCCGGCAATTTGTCGTATATTTATATAAGAAGTCCGGAAGAAGGAGGGATGTAATCGGTGAAATCAAACCAAGAAATCAGTGCAATCAATCCCCTAATCGGTGAAATCATAAAACAAAAAAAATGGAATACAATAAGTTAACACCCGAAGAAGAATATATCATCTTACATAAAGGAACTGAACGCCCGTTTACCGGCGCATTATTAGATAATAAAGCACAAGGTTTATACGTGTGTAAAAGATGCGACACACCGTTGTACACATCCGAAACAAAATTTGAATCGCATTGTGGCTGGCCAAGCTTTGACGACGAGATCCCCGGCGCTGTAAAACGCGTACCTGATGCCGACGGACGCCGTGTTGAAATTGTATGCGCCAATTGTGGTGCACACCTCGGCCACGTATTTGAAGGCGAATACTTAACCCCAAAAAATACCCGCCATTGCGTAAATTCTGTATCGATGAAATTTGTTCCAAAGGCAGATTGAACGATCCGGAAAAAGTTTTTTAAATAATGAATAAATAGTTTTTAACACCGGATTTTAACAGCTTTTATGCACCCAAAAACGTCCAATGTTAATGTTACGTTATGTTTTGTGTATAACTTATAGCGGGTGTTAAAAACTTAGATTATCATCATAAAATAGCATACCCTATATTTGATCATAAGTTATTCAACACTATCTGTTATTGCCCGTGTTTCTAAGCGGTAATAAAAAACAAAAATCATGTTAAAGCATGGTTTGATGTACAAATGTTAAAGTAGTTTGGCAGCGATCGGTGAGGTTGATATTTAAGTAGTTAGGTGTGATAAACAATCATTTATCACAGAACGGTAAACTAACGCTATGGTATTGCTGTCTGCCAGCCGCTCGTGATGAAAAACTTAAAAAGGGATAATAAAAGCAGTTGATATAAAACAAAGGAAGTGCATGGAACAGGAAACAGAATTATTGCTAAAAGAGAACAAAGACCGCTTTGTTATTCTCCCTATTAAGTATCCCGAAATTTGGGAAATGTACAAAAAATGTGAAGCGAGTTTTTGGACGGCGGAGGAGATAGATCTGAGTGACGATATGAAGCACTGGGAGAACATGAATGACGGCGAACGTTTCTTCGTTTCACATGTGCTGGCATTTTTTGCAGCAAGTGACGGGATAGTGAATGAGAACCTTGCCGTTAACTTTATGAGCGAGGTACAATTACCCGAAGCACGCTGTTTTTATGGTTTCCAGATAATGATGGAGAATATCCATTCTGAAACCTATGCGCTGCTAATAGATACCTATATTAAAGACCCAGCTGAAAAGGATCGTTTGTTCCACGCTATTGATACCATACCATGTGTGGGTAGAAAAGCAGAATGGGCATTACGCTGGATCAATAACGGAACATTTGCCGAGCGTTTAATAGCTTTTGCAGCAGTTGAAGGTATTTTCTTCTCAGGCAGCTTCTGCTCGATCTTTTGGTTAAAGAAACGCGGCCTTATGCCAGGTTTAACCTTCAGCAATGAGCTGATTTCGCGCGATGAAGGCATGCACTGTGAGTTTGCCTGCCTGCTATACAAAATGCTCGACAACAAGCTTTCAAAAGAAGCAGCAACCGCCATCATAACTGATGCAGTTGAAATAGAGAAAGAATTTATAACCGATGCCCTGCCCGTGAACCTGATTGGCATGAACGCCAAAATGATGAGCCAGTATATTGAATTTGTGGCCGACAGGTGGTTGGGCGAATTAGGATACGATAAAGTGTACGGCGCATCAAATCCATTTGATTTTATGGAGATGATCTCGCTGCAGGGTAAAACAAATTTCTTTGAAAAAAGGGTAGGAGATTACCAAAAGAGCGGCGTTTTAAACTCGCAGGAAAGTAAGTCGTTTTCATTAGACGAGGATTTTTAGGTTAGAGATTGGTTTTATAATCAGCTCAATCGATAATCAGAATAAATCAGTGATCAATATAATTAATTAACAATAAATTCCGCCACGAGGGCGGAGAATCAGGAGGCCCATAATGTTTGTAATAAAAAGAGACGGAAAAAAAGAATCGGTAAAATTTGACAAGATTACAGCACGTATTGAGAAGTTGTGTTATGGGTTTCAATTGGTCGACCCGATTGATGTAGCTAAAAAAGTTATCGAGGGCTTGTTTGATGGGGTAACCACATCTGAGCTGGATAACCTGGCTGCAGAAACCGCGGCTTCATTAACCACCAAGCATCCTGATTATGCATTGCTGGCTTCGCGTATTGCCGTATCAAACCTGCACAAAAACACCATCAAGTCGTTTTCAGAAACCATGCGGTTGCTGCATAATTATATCGATCCTAAAACCGGCAAAGATGCCTCGTTGCTGGCTGATGATGTGTGGGAAGTAATAGAAAAGAATGCTGAGCTTTTAGACAGCAGCATTATTTACGACCGTGATTTTGGCTTTGATTATTTTGGTTTTAAAACGCTTGAAAAATCATACCTGTTAAAGCTTGACGGTAAAATAGCTGAACGCCCGCAGCACTTGTTTATGCGTGTATCAGTAGGTATCCACAAAGAAGATGTGGAAAGCGCTATCAAAACATACCATTTAATGAGCGAGCGCTGGTTTACTCATGCTACGCCTACGTTGTTTAATGCAGGTACACCAAAACCTCAAATGTCGTCATGTTTCCTGTTAACCATGCAGGACGACAGCATTGACGGAATTTACGATACCTTAAAACAAACTGCCAAGATTTCACAAAGTGCAGGCGGCATAGGCCTGAGCATCCATAACGTAAGGGCTACAGGTTCATACATCAGCGGTACTAACGGTACCAGCAATGGTATTATCCCGATGCTACGTGTGTTTAACGATACAGCTCGTTATGTTGACCAGGGCGGCGGCAAGCGTAAAGGTGCATTTGCTATTTACCTTGAGCCATGGCATGCAGATGTATTTGAATTTTTAGATCTTCGTAAAAACCACGGTAAAGAAGAGATGCGTGCCCGCGATTTGTTTTATGCCCTTTGGGTATCTGACTTGTTTATGCAGCGCGTAGAAGCTAACGAGGACTGGAGCTTATTCTGCCCGCATGAAGCACCGGGCTTAGCCGATTGCTGGGGTAAGGATTTTGAGAAGTTATACAAAAAATACGAAAAAGAAGGCCGTGCCCGTAAAGTAGTAAAGGCACAGGAACTTTGGTTTGCCATATTGGATGCCCAGGTAGAAACCGGTACACCTTACCTGTTATATAAGGATGCTGCTAACGGAAAATCAAACCAGCAGAATTTGGGTACGATAAAAAGTTCAAACCTTTGTACTGAAATTATTGAGTACACATCTAAAGATGAAGTAGCGGTTTGTAACCTTGCTTCGCTGGCGTTGCCACGCTTTGTAAGAGAAGGTGTTTTTGATCATGATAAATTATATGAGGTAACTTACCAGGCTACTTTAAACCTTAACAAGATAATTGACGGTAATTACTACCCGGTTAAAGAAGCTGAATATTCAAACTTCCGTCACCGCCCAATTGGGTTAGGTGTACAGGGTTTAGCCGATGCGTTCATTATGCTGCGTTTACCTTTCGAAAGCGAAGGCGCTAAGAAGCTGAACAAAGAGATCTTTGAAACCATCTACTTTGCTTCAATGACTGCTTCAAAAGATCTTGCTATTAAAGATGGCCCTTACGAAACGTTTAAAGGCTCACCATTGTCAAAAGGGAAGTTCCAGTTTGATTTATGGGATGTAAAACCTGAAAGTGGCCGTTGGGATTGGGAAAACCTGAGGTTAGATGTAATGAACCATGGCGTACGTAACTCATTATTGGTTGCGCCAATGCCTACAGCTTCAACATCACAGATCCTTGGGAATAACGAATGCTTTGAACCATATACCTCAAACATCTATACCCGCAGGGTATTGAGCGGCGAGTTTGTTATTGTAAACAAACACTTACTGCGCGATTTGGTAAACCTTGGCTTATGGACCGGCAGCATGAAAGATAAGATCATCACTGCAAATGGTTCTATCCAGGACATCGCCGAGATCCCAACCGAGATCAAAGAACTGTACAAAACAGTTTGGGAAATAAAGATGCGTACCATTATTGATATGGCTGCCGACAGGGGTGCTTATATCTGCCAGTCGCAATCATTAAACCTGTTCATCAACTCGCCAAATGCATCCAAACTTACTTCAATGCACTTTTACGCATGGAAGAAAGGCCTTAAAACAGGTATGTATTATCTGCGCACACAGGCAGCATCGCAAGCGGTTAAATTTACAGTTGAAAACCAGGGCGGCAAAAACATGGACGCTGTTATACCAGATGTAGTTGCTGATGTAACTAACGATGTACCTGCAGGCCCGTCATGCTCAATGGAAGAAGGCTGTGTTACTTGTTCGGCATAAATAAGAATTAGTCCATAGTCCATGGACGATAGACCATAGTTAAATTTAGAAGAGGAATCTTTTGAATTCAGCTATGGTCTTTTTACTTTATAGTGATACTATAATCTATAAATTTGAGCCATAACAAAACTATCGTCCATGGTCCATCGACTATGGTCTAAAAACATGATTAAGCACGAGATCATCCCATGCGAACGTTGCGGAAGCAGCATTGAATGTAAAGCAAATGCTTACACCAAGTGCCAGTGCAGTGTGGTACAGCTTAATTTAAACGAAGTGCAATACATCAGTGAAAATTATGATGGCTGCATGTGTGCAAAGTGTTTACTGGAGTTGCAGCTGGAGTACAGGGCGATGATTGGTGTAAGTAACTAATTAGTCAACTACCTTAACCGGCTTTTTGTCTTTATCTATAGCTACAAAAGTAAATGTGCCGGTAATGGCTTTTTCTCTTTCAAAAGAATACATTTCTTCCACATAAATTTCAACCAGTACCTTCAGGCTGGTGTTGCCAATGTGCTGTACTTTGCCCACCAGTTCAATAATTGTTCCTGCGGGGATGGGCTTGTTAAAATCAATTCTATCGGATGATACGGTTACCATTGTTTTTCGCGTAAACCTTGTTGCGGTAATAAAAGCAACTTCGTCCATCAGGTGCATGGCGGTGCCGCCAAACAGGGTGTCGTAATGATTGGTGGTGTTTGGGAATACCGCTTTGAAAATTCTTGTTTCGGCTGATTTTGTTCTTTGTTCCAGGTCCATTATAATAATATAAAAGCCGTTCAGCATAACCCGAACGGCTTTGTTTGATTTTTAATTAACAGGTTGTTTGCTGAATATTTCCCTGGCTGCTCTTGCTGCCTGCACCATATTTTTTAGGGCGGCTTGCGTTTCGGGCCATTTGCGGGTTTTTAAACCGCAATCAGGGTTTACCCAAATGTTTGCAACCGGTAATAAAACAGCGGCCTTTTCAAGCAGGCTAACCATTTCATCAACAGAAGGGATCCGTGGTGAGTGAATATCATAAACACCCGGGCCTATTTCTGCAGGGTACTTGAAGTCGGAAAATGCTTCGAGCAATTCCATTTGCGAGCGTGAGGTTTCAATGGTGATCACATCCGCATCCATCATGGCAATGTGCTCAATAATATCATTGAACTCGCTGTAGCACATGTGCGTATGGATCTGCGTTTCGTCACGCACCCCGCTTGCTGAGATCCGGAAGGCTTTTACGGCCCAATCCAGGTAAGAGGCGCGGTCGGCTTTGCGCAAAGGCAAGCCTTCGCGGATGGCGGGCTCATCTATCTGGATCACTTTAATGCCTGCTTTTTCCAGCGCAACCACTTCATCTCTTATTGCCAGGGCAATCTGGAATGTAGTCTCTGACCGCGGCTGGTCATCCCGCACAAACGACCATTGCAGGATAGTCACAGGGCCGGTTAACATGCCCTTCATCAGCTTATCTGTATTTGCCTGGGCAAAGCTGCTCCAGCGTACTGTCATGTCTTTGGGGCGACTTACATCGCCATAAATAACCGGTGGCTTTACACAGCGGCTGCCATAACTTTGCACCCAGCCGTTTTTGGTGAATAAAAAGCCGTCTAACTGTTCGCCAAAATATTCAACCATATCGTTGCGCTCGAACTCGCCGTGCACCAAAACATCTATCCCTATTTCTTCCTGCCAGCGAATGGCATCAATGGTGGCTTTCTCAATTTCAGCATCATACTGCGCAGGGGTAAGTTCACCTTTTTTTAGTCGGGCCCTTAACTGGCGGATCTCGTCTGTTTGCGGGAATGATCCTATAGTAGTGGTTGGAAATAAAGGTAAATGGAAATTTCCTTGTTGCATTTTTTGTCGCGAAGGAAACTTGCTGATTCTGGTAGCGTCTGCATCCGTAATGGCTGCCGACCGTTGCTTAATTTCCTGTTTATGAATCAATTTAGAAATATTGCGGGTAGAGATAGCCTCAATGTTGGCTCTCAGCAATTCATTATTGCCCTCAATAATTTCACTTAATTCATTTACCTCGTTTAATTTTTGTTTGGCAAAGGCCATCCAGTTTTTTATTTCGGGGTTGATGCCGGTCTCCAGGTCAAGATCAAACGGGGTGTGTAGTAAGGAACAGCCTGGCGCTATCATCAGCCTGTCTTTACCCACAACCGCAATTGCCTTTTTGATGTGTGCTAATGACCGGATGTAGTCATTTTTCCAGATGTTACGTCCGTCAACCACGCCAAGCGACAAGCTCAATGTTTCCGGCATCAGGGTAAGTACCTGGTCTAATTGTTTCGGCGCTCTTACCAGGTCGATGTGTAAGGCAGAAACCGGCAGATTAACAGCAAGGGATGTGTTTCCATTAAGTCCTTCAAAATAGGTAGTAAGCAGGGTCTTTAATTCGGGGCATTGTTTTTTGATCTCTTTGTAAGCATACTCGAAAGCCTCCTTCTCCTTTTGCGACAGGTCCATCGCCAGGAAAGGCTCATCCAATTGCACCCAAACTGCGCCCATGCTTTGTAATCTTTTTAAGATCCAGATATAAATAGGAACAAGTTTTTTTACCAGGTCGATCTTATCAAATCCGGCTTCTTTTTCCTTACCCAATAAAAGGTAGGATACCGGGCCAATCAGCACCGGTTTTGGAATAACGCCTGTAACTTGCTTTGCCAGGTTAAATTCATCAAAGATCTTTTCAGAAAATAGCCTGAATTGCTGGTTTGCTGTGAATTCGGGAACGATGTAATGGTAATTGGTATCAAACCATTTGGTCATTTCCATGGCGGTGATGTCAAGGCCATCTTTTTGATAGCCCCTGGCCATTGCAAAATAAAGATCGATCTCTTTATTCTTTGCATTTTCGGTTAAAACGGCATTGTACCGCTGGGGGATGACGCCGAGCATCAGGGAGGTATCCAAAACCTGGTCGTAAAAGCTGAAATCGTTACACGGGATCAGGTCGATACCTGCATCCTGCTGCAATTTCCAGTTTTGTTCACGGATCGTCCTGGCTACAGCGAAGAGTTCTTCACGGCCTGTTTTGCCGGCCCAGTATTGTTCACTGGCCTTTTTGAGTTCACGGTGGGCGCCTACACGCGGGTACCCGAGATTGTTTTTGAGCATACGCATAAAACTTTTTTGGTTAAACATTAATTTCAATTAATGCTCCTTACGGTTTTCGGTATGCTTTCGGAGGAAATGGTAATAAAAGATAAAGACAAGCTACAGGCATACAAATACCTGTAAAAATGCTTTATTCTCTGACTACTGCTTCAAAACGCGAAAGCATTGTCTTAAACAGGGGGCAAGTATCCTGGCTTGTAACATTGTTGCCGTCCTTCTCGCCCCGTTTTGGCGGGACAATGGACATTGATTAAAGGCAACAACCTTTTGTGTTACTTACAGTTGCGCGACAGCCCGTGATTTACACACGGTTCCTTTTTCATCCCGGATCATAAACCCGGGAACCTCACTGTTGAAATAAAGTAAAGAACTTGAGGCAAATATAGGGAATAGAGTTGGGAAAGTCAGAAAAGTCAGAAAGTCGGGAAGTCCGAAAGTCCGAAAGTCCGAAAAGAAAAGACAGGTCCAACAATTACAACAGCCTATTACTCCTCGCTTTTTACCTGGCTCCCAATCTCTATCATAATGGTTTGAAAGTGAAAATAAAAACCAAAGGTCCTTCTTATTTTTTGCGGTTGTTGTTCAAGGTGTACCCCGCCGGCCTTTAGCTTGTTAAACAATGCAATTACTTCGTTCTGGTTGTTAAGAAAAAAGCCAATATGAAAGGCGTCGGGGTAAGTGTTATTGCCTTTTTCATTCAATCTTTCGTTCATCAGCACCAAAACAAAACCATTAATGCCGGTTAGCACGGATAGGGTATCATTAGGTTTACTGTCCTCACATTTAAAATCGAAGTAAGTTTCAAAAAAGGTACGTGCAGCAGGCACGTCCTGTACACTAAGGTTAAGATGATTTAAGTTCATGGTTGTATAATTTTATATTTTAATGTTGGATACTGGAGTTAGTAAAATGTTACAATTATAAATGAATATTCATTCATTTATAATATTATTGGTGAAATTTCCAATAAATCATGAGGTCAGTTTAATTTACCAATATTACCAATACTAATTTTTTTTACTTTCGGACTTTCCGGACTTTCGGACTAAATAAGTATCTTCGCCCCTCGTAAATCATTTTCTATACTTCATGAAATTATTAGAAGGAAAAACCGCGCTTATAACCGGAGCATCAAAAGGGATAGGGCGTAAAATTGCCGAAAAGTTTGCAGAGCATGGCGCTAATGTGGCTTTCACTTATTTATCATCTGTTGAAAAAGGGCAGGCCCTTGAGCAGGAACTGCAAAGCTTTGGCACACAGGTAAAAGGCTATCGCTCAGACGCATCAAAATTTGATGAAGCAGAAAAATTGATCAATGATATTATTGCCGATTTTGGCACTTTACATATAGTGGTTAACAACGCGGGCATAACCAAAGACGGTTTGCTGATGCGCATGACCGAAGCCCAATGGGACGAGGTTTTGGATGTAAACCTTAAATCGATATTTAACGTTACCAAGGCCGCATCAAAGATCATGATGAAGAACCGCAACGGTGTGTTCATTAACATGAGTTCGGTTGTTGGCGTACAGGGTAATGCAGGCCAGGCTAATTATGCAGCTTCAAAAGCAGGAATTATTGGCTTTTCAAAATCAATAGCAAAAGAGCTTGGCTCACGTAACATCCGTGCTAACGTAGTAGCCCCCGGCTTCATAAAAACTGAAATGACCGAAGTGCTTGATCCGAAAGTGGTTGAAGGCTGGGCACAGGCTATCCCGCTCAAACGCGGCGGCGAAACCGAAGATGTGGCAAATTGCTGCGTTTTCCTGGCATCAGATATGGCGTCATACATCACCGGGCAGGTTATTCCTGTTGACGGAGGAATGTTGTAGGTTGATTTCGGATTTCGGAATTTCGATTTCGGATTTTGATAATATTTTAATTTTCAAATCAACACATTTTCAAATCTTCAAATTAAAAACAGCATATTTGGCTTACAGATATGCTGTTTTTATTTTCAATCACTTGGGGAACGGTTTCAGGATGGTGGGTGCCTGCCTGCCTGGTATTGGGTTTGCTGTATGCATGGATATTTTACCGGCAGCCGGTAAATCTGTCCAATAAATTCAGGTATGGGTTATTTGCCGTTCGTGCTATAGCGGTAACCGTTATCGCTTTGCTGTTGGTTTCGCCGCTGGTGAAATCAGTAAGCTACAATCCGCAAAAGCCGCTGGTTTTGGTTTTGCAGGATAACTCCCAATCAATAAACCTGTTTAAGTCCCCATCGGCCCAAAATGATCCGGCTAAACTTACTGATGCCCTTTCAGGATTAAAATCGCAATTAGGTGATACTTACGATGTGCAGGAGTTCAATTTCGATAAGGACCTCAATAACGGCTTTAGCAAAAGCTTTAATGGCAAACAAACCAACCTGTCAAACGCGCTGCACCAACTGAATGATCGTTTTGTAAACCAGAATATTGGGGCATTGGTAATTGCTACCGACGGCCTGTATAACCAGGGCAGCGACCCGCAATACGAAGCAAAGAATTTTAAGAACAGCATTTACACCATTGCCCTTGGTGATACCGTTGCCAAACGCGACCTGCTCATAGCCAATATCAACTACAATAAAACCGCCTTTTTGGGCAATGATTTTGAGGTAGAGATCCTGGCAGAAGCCTACCAAAGCAAAGGGGAGAATATTCGTTTAAATATTACGGAAGATGGCAAACAGGTTAACTCGCAAAATATCCCCGTAACCTCAAGCAGCTTTCAAAAGCAGGTTACCGTAAAGCTTAATGCCGATAAAAAAGGATTACGCAGGTTTAACATCAGCATAACGCCTGTTAAAAATGAGATCTCGACCCAAAACAACTCCGAAACTATTTATGTAGATGTATTGGATGCCAAACAGAAAATATTGCTGCTTTATGAAGCGCCACACCCTGATATTAGCGTGATCCGCCAGGCTATAGAGAATAACAGGAATTACGAGGTAAAGGCAAGTTTAGTATCTGACCTGGCAACAATTAAGCCTGCTGATTACAACCTGGTAATGCTTTACCAGCTATCAGCCGCAAGCAATGGCGCAATTCAGAATATTTTGAAAAGCAAAGTGCCGCTCTGGTATGTGGTGGGTGCGCAAACAGATCTGAGTAATTTTAACAGCAATCAAAAAGTTGTCCGGATCAGCTCAGGCAGGCTGGAGATGCAGGAAGTGTTTGCACAGCCGGCAACAGATTTTACCGCATTTACCTTGTCTGATTCATCCCGGAAAAAGATAATTAGCTTTCCGCCATTGCTGGCCCCTTATGGCAGCTACGGTTCGCCACCGGCAGGCGGCGTGCTTTTAAAACAACGGATCGGGGCAGTTGAAACAACTTATCCATTATTATCTTTTGGCGACGACGCCGGGAGACGTATAGGGGTGTTGAACGGAGAAGGTTTGTGGCGCTGGCAGCTGGCAGAATACCAGGCATTTGGCAATCATCATGCAGTTGAAGAGTTGTTTAGCCAGGGCGTGCAGTATCTTACCGCAAATGCAAACCGCCAGCGGTTTATCGTTTATACAGCAAAGCATGTGTTTGACGAGGGCGAGAATGTGCTCATTAACGCCGAGTTATACAACGACGCCCTTGAACTGGTAAATACGCCCGATGTGCGGATAGAGCTGAAAAGCGAAGCCGGTAAAAACTACAGCTTCCTGTTTAGCCGTAATGATAAAAGCTACCAGCTGGATGCGGGTACATTGCCGGTTGGTGAATATAGTTATACAGCGACGACAAAGAATGGTACCAAACAATTTACAGCAACCGGGCAATTAACCGTAAAACCATTAAATCTTGAATCGCGCCAGAGCGCAGCTAATCATCAGTTGTTAAACACCATAGCTAAACAAAGCGGCGGACAAATGCTGCAGCCTTCGCAAATAAATCAGCTCGCAGATCTTATCCGTAAAAATGAGAATATTAAAACTGTAGTGTATGAGGATAAGCACTACAGCGATATTATAGATATGAAATGGGTGTTCGTGGCGATATTGATCTTGCTGAGTTTAGAATGGTTTTTACGGAAGCGGGAAGGGGAGGTATGATGTCGGAAATCAGAAGTCAGAAATCGGAGGTCGGAATTTGAGGTATGGATATACTGAATTAAGATTTCCAGTTTTGATATAATTTGTACAGTTTTGATCCGATAACTTCTGATTCTTCCATAAGCTTGTTGAATGTTTCTACGCTGATATATTCACACTGGACGGCGAAATTCAGCCATGATTTAGTTTCCTGCAATGAGCCCATTGAATAAACCAGGAATTTTTTGAATTCGCTTTCATACACTCTGCGGCCCCAACCTTCGGCAATGTTTGCACATATAGACCTGGAAGAATCTACAATCTGGCTGGTTAAAGAATATGTCTCTGATTTTGGAAAAGACCTTGTCAGTACGAAGATTTGCATGGAATATTCATTTCCAAGGCGATAGACATCCAAATCAAAAAAAGTTTTAATCATAATCAGACTTCTGACATCAGCCCTCAGACATCTTTCCTACTCCTCTTTCTTTTCCTTCACTATCACAAACACATCTTCATTGTCCTTTTTCATCAGGTACTTTTCGCGGGCGAATTTTTCGAGCTTTTGTGGATTTGAGGTGAGCTCATCAAGGTCTTTGGCAACCTTTTCGGTTTCTTTCTGGTAGAAATCGCGCTCCTGCTTTAGCTTGTTTACTTCCTGGTGGTATTGATATTGCGAGAATAGGTCGTTCTTGTCAAAAAATATCATCCATACCAAAAAGGCAAAAGAAATCAAAAAGTATTTGTTTCTAAACAGGTTGATTAGCCGGCGAAATCCCATATCACTAAAATTTGACCTAAAGCTATCTAAAATACGCATCGAATACAAGTTTGGTTATGAACTTTTCAACAGTGGTTGTAAAGGTTGTAGATGTTGTAAGGGTTGTAAACCTTTATACTTCAACATTTAACCTTTACAACTCTTACAACATCTACAACTATTTCAACTAAAACTAATCCCTTCTTCCACCGCGATCACGGTTACCGCCGCGGCTTGCGCCGCTCATGCCGCTGCCGCCTGGTGTTTTACCGCTTGCGCCGCGGCCACGATCTGCGCGTCCAAAGGCACGGCCTCTTTTTTGTCCGCCGCCGCCCTGGCCACCGCCAGAACCTTTCTTTTTACCTTCGGCATGTTTTGCAACAATGCTTTGGGGGCTCATTGGGTAGGGATGTGCTTCTTCAACCGGGATCTCTTTGGAGATCAGTTTATGGATGTCCTTTAAAAATTCAATTTCTTCCTCATCGCAAAATGAAAGTGCTATCCCACTTGCCCCGGCACGGCCTGTACGACCAATCCGGTGTACATAAGTTTCGGGGATGTTTGGCAACTCGTAGTTGATAACATGGGTAAGCTCATCAATGTCAATACCACGGGCCGCAATATCGGTAGCTATTAAAACACGGGTAGTGCGGTTTTTAAAGTTTGTTAAAGCACGCTGACGGGCATTTTGCGATTTGTTACCATGAATAGCCTCGGCAGTAATACCTACACGGATAAGGTCCTTTACCACCTTATCAGCGCCATGCTTGGTGCGGGTAAATACAAGCGCTGTTTTAATCTCCTTGTCCTTTAATATATGGGCAAGCAATGCTCTTTTATCGTTTTTTTCAACGTAGTAAAGTGCTTGTTGTATAGTATCGGCAGTTGATGAAACCGGGGTAACTTCAACTTTCTCCGGTTTGTTTAGTATGGTATCTGCCAGCTGCTGGATCTCTTTTGGCATAGTAGCCGAGAAGAAAAGTGTCTGTCTTTTGGCCGGAACTTTGGCAATGATCTTTTTAACATCGTGCACAAAACCCATATCCAGCATACGGTCGGCTTCATCAAGAACCAGCATTTTTATATGTTCCAGGTTTACATAACGCTGGTTCATCAGGTCCAACAAACGACCGGGAGTAGCAACCAAAATATCAACACCCCTGCGCAAAGCATCGGTTTGTGGGTTTTGGTTAACACCGCCAAATATAACCAGGTGCTTAAGGCCGGTATGCTTACCATAAGCTGCAAAGCTCTCGTCAATCTGGATAGCCAGCTCGCGGGTTGGGGTTAGTATAAGGGCCTTTATTGTTTTTTGCTCTTTGTGCTGCAGCCTGTCCTGGTATAGCAATTGTAAGATAGGAATGGCAAAGGCGGCGGTTTTACCGGTACCGGTTTGCGCGCAGCCAAGCAGGTCTTTATGTTGTAATAAAATAGGGATGGCTTGTTCCTGTATGGGGGTGGGGGTTGTATAACCCTCGGTTTTTAAAGCCCGTAAAATAGGCTCAATTAAATTTAAATCTTGAAATAACATGTAATATTTTTAATATATGTGCTAACGCGGTTGCATAAGCGGATCTGAAGAGTCGTCTGATAAATCAAAACCGTAAGCTAACGGGTAATTGCTGCAAAGATACGCTTTTAAACTAAGATTTGTAGGATTAGAAGATTATAGGGGTTTGGAGTGACGAATTGCTTATATACTTCTACAATATTTTATTCTCAACCAACACATCCGCAATCTTATTAGCCTTATCCGCAGCCCCGCCGGTTCCGAGATTTGACAGCACAATAATGGCAACCTTACTATCTGGAAAACGCATTAATTGCGAACTTATGCCAAAATCGCCGCCATCCCAGGCTACATAGGTCCGGTTTTTATATTTGCCAAAATAAAGCCCGAAAGCCTGGTTATCCATGTCGTGGTTAAACTTTACGGTTTTATGCATCAGGTTATAAAACGCTGGTCCGCCAAATTTTTTGCTGAAAAAGTTTTCACTCCACTTAATCAGATCATTCACAGTTGTGGCAACACCACTTCCGCCATAGGTAGGTGAATTTCTCGGATGCTGGATCCAGTCACCTTCATAGCTTACATAAACGCCCTCTTTTCTATAGGCATCCACATATTCTTTTGTCCGTTTATTGTAGGGGGTAACCCTGTTTGCTATCACGGTGGTAATATCATCATTTATTAAAGTATGAGCCATGCCCAGTGGCTCAAATAGCCGCTTTTTTGAAAATTCGCTAAATGATTGCCCGCTAACTTTTTCCACAATTTTGGTGAGCAGCATAAAATTTACGTTGCAATAATCCCATTTATCGCCGGGTTTAAAAGCCAAAGTATCAGAGGCAAGCGAAGTTTTGATGCAGTAGTCTATATCAAAATAATTAAAGGTGATCCATGTTTTACCATCCGGTCGGGGCAGTTTATAATAGTCAGTTAATCCGCTGGTGTTATACATCAGGTGTTTTATGCGGATAGTATCCTTGTATTTTGCCAATTCAGGTATAAAAGCACTTGCCGGAGTTTCAAGAGTTATTTTGCCATCTATAATTAATAATGCAATACAGGCCGCGGTAAATTGCTTGGAAACAGATGCAATATCAAAGGATGAATTAACCGTTATCGGGATTCCATAATCGAGGTTAGCCGAACCATAGCCTTTAGCATATAAAACCTTATTGCCTTTTACTATGCCTATAGCATAGCCGGGCGAGTTTTTTTTGTTATAGTCTTTAAAAAGGAGGTCTATTTTGTTTTTTTGCTGAGTTGATAAGATTCCGTTGTGAGCCGACGACTGCGGATATGCGTTTATTGCAAATACCAGGCATAGAAATAGGGGCAATAATTTCATCTGATTTAGGCTGTAGCAGGATAGTGGTTAATTAATATCTTCCGCAGTTTCCGTCGGATGATTCTTTTTGAAAATAGCGTGAAATAATAGGATGATCATCCCCAGCATGATAGATACGTCGGCCACATTAAAGATCCCGGTTTGGAAAAGGCCAAAATTGATGTGCATAAAATCGGTTACCGATCCATACCTTATCCTGTCGTAAATATTACCGAAACCGCCGCCAACAATGAGGATGACACTGATCAGGGTAGTGTGCGTAACCTCCCTGGTTAAAATAAAAACAAGCCCGATAGCAACAGCCAAAAGCGGGAGTAAGTTTAACAATATAAGTCTTAACGGACCGGAAAGTGAATTGCCCACGCTTAAAAAAGCGCCGGTATTTTCAACCCTTAATAAATGGAAATGGTCGTTAAAAAACCTTAATTCATCAAAAGTAGTCAGTTTGTGCCTGACTATTGTTTTTGAAACCTGGTCGCAGCCAATATTGATGCTGAGCAGCAGCAGGATAACAATAACTCTTAAAAAACCCTTTACCTTCATAACAGAACCGGGATTAAGCGGATTTTATTGATTTAAAATGAATGTAAATTTAAGATTTTAAAAGGATTAAAGTTGGTAAAAAATAACAGGCAGTTGTTATTGAGATCAGAAAAAATCAGGTAGGTTTTATAAATCCTTTATCAACAAATCCTCAAATTTATTATCTTTAAGCAGCAAACTGATCCTTATGAAAAAAACCTTACTCTTTCTGTTCTTAACTTTTAATGTTTTTCTGCTGCAGGCACAAAATGGCACCCAGCCCGTTACGGTGACCGACCTGACTAAAATTGTTCAACTGGGGACCGCCTCATTTTCGCATAACGGCAAGTGGATTGTATTTGTAAGTAAATCGATATTGCCGGATGAAGACAAAAAAAATGAATATATCTATCGTACACAAATCTGGCTGGTTCCTGCAGATGGCAGCGAAGCCCCGCGTTCGTTAACTTCGGCAACTGCAAATAGCAGCCAGCCGGCATGGTCGGCTAATGATGAGCAAATAGCATTTGTACGATCGGTAAAAGATAAGTCGCAGATTTTCCTGCTCTCGCTAAAAGGTGGTGAGCCGGTACAGATCACGTCTGAAAAACATGGAGCAAGTTCACCGCAATTTTCGCCTGATGGCAGCAAGATCTTGTATTCTGTTAATTTATCCTATACCGAATTATTAAAGGATTCTGTATTGAACCCAAATCATGGTGTTCCCGGCTGGCCGGTTGAAAAGCCTGGGTTTAAAGATAACCTGCCCCAGTCAAAAGCAAAGCAAAACGCCGACGGCAGCCTGGACGAGATTCGCGCTTATTTAACGCAGAACGAAGCCGATAACAAGGTGAAAGACTTTAACAAGCTTAATTTTGAAGGTGAAGCCAGTACCGAGCCGGAGTTTAACTTTAATCATTATTATATTACCGGTACCAAACCAGGTTCAAAAGGCATTCCCTTAACCCACGGTTTTCACAGCTATAGCAGTGCAGTGTTTACCCCCGATAGTAAAACCATTATTTTATCTGCCGATGCCGATAGCCTTGCAAATCCTGATCGCACCCGGGTAACGGTTGTTTACAGTATCCCGGCAGCAGGCGGCACATTAACGCCTTTAATAAAGGAAGCAGGGATGCAGTTAAGTAACAGCGAAGTTTCGCCGAATGGCAGGTACCTGGTTTATCAAATGAGTAAAGCGATGACCATTAACATTCCGCAGTTGCTGATCTATGATTTTAAAGATCCGGCTAAACGGATCAGTATTCCCGTCGATAGGCTTGTTACGGGAACCAAATGGTCTGCAGATAGCAAGTACTTGTATTTTACTGCGCAGTCAAACGGTGGTGTGCCGGTTTATAAAGCAAGCGTTACCAACCCTAATCCGGTTATGCTGGGAACATTTGACGAAGGCCTGGGCAGTTTGGGTGTAAGTAAAAAACAGCTGGTTTATATTAAGACCGAAGTTGCCAATCCATTCGAGCTTTATGTAAGCGATTTAGAAAAGAAAGCAGAAAAACGGCTTACATCTCTTAACGCCGACTGGATAAAAGATAAAAAACTGAGTTTCCCCGAAAAGAAGTATTACACCAACAGCAAAGGCCTGAAGGTTGAATATTGGGTGATGAAGCCCACTAATTTTGATCCCAATAAAAAATACCCGGTAATGCTGCAGATTCACGGCGGGCCCACTGCTATGTGGGGTCCCGGCGAAAATACCATGTGGCATGAGTTTCAATATTTTTGTTCGAAGGGTTATGGGGTTGTTTATTCAAACCCGCGTGGTTCCGGAGGGTACGGAGTTGATTTCATGAAAGCAAATTACCAGGACTGGGGCGATGGCCCAACCGAAGATGTGCTTGCCGCCCTTGACGGCACTTTAGCTGAAGGCTGGGGCGATAGCAAGCAAACTGTAGCAACCGGCGGCTCGTATGCGGGCTATTTAACCGGATGGCTTGCCGGGCACACCAAACGTTTTGCAGCAATATCGTCACAGCGCGGCGTGTATGACCTGACCACATTTTTTGGCGAGGCAAATGCCTGGGCACTGGTCCCGATATATTTTGGCGGCTACCCATGGGATGAGAACATAAAACCTGTTTTAGCTAAAGAATCGCCCTTTACTTATGTAAATAACATTACAACCCCATACCTGATCATCCACGGCGAAACTGATTTGCGGACCGGGATTGTTCAGGGCGAAATGATGTACAAGGCGTTGAAAGTATTAAACCGCCCCGTTGAATATGTACAACACCCCGGTGGAACCCATGAACTGGTACGATCAGGCAATGTGAGGCAGCGGATAGACCAGATGCTGCGCATTTATGAGTTTTTTGAACGGTATATAACGCATTAGTCTTTAGTCGAAAGCAGGGAAATCGGGTTTAACCTTTTAGCCGGATAAGCCCAAACCTTTGCCCCGCTATAAACCTATACCAATAGTATAGTTTTACGCTGCTGTTACACTAAAAAAGTGTTAACAGGGTGTAACAGTAAAAAGTTGACCCGAAGTGTTAAAAAGTGTGTTTCTGCGCTGATAATGCACTTTTTACCTTGTCTGCTAGGGAAAAAAATGCGAAAAGTGCTGACAAACTAGTGTCAGTGTTTTTTTGAAAAAAATTACTTATGACTCTGCGTCGAAACAAGAATAGCTATTAAAATTCCCCCCGGAATATCCCAAACACAAAGAGGCTGCCTTAACCAAGGCAGCCTCTTTTTTATAATTCGTGAAATTCGATTAATTCGTGTCAGTTCAACCTAATTAACCACCCACTTAATCAACCAATCAACTATTTCTTAAAATTAAATTCGATTAATTCGTGTCAGTTCAACCTAATTAACCACTCACTTAATCAACCCAATCAACTATTTCTTAAAATACTTAAAGTTTTTACCGATGAACTTAGCGTTGTCGCCTAATTCTTCTTCAATACGTAATAACTGGTTGTATTTGGCGATCCTGTCTGAACGCGAAGCTGAACCGGTTTTGATCTGGCCACAGTTTAATGCTACTGCAAGATCAGCGATGGTTGCATCTTCAGTTTCGCCGGAACGGTGACTCATTACCGAAGTATAGCCATTGGTTTGTGCCAAAGTTACCGCGTTAATGGTTTCGGTTAAGGTACCAATCTGGTTAACTTTTACCAGGATAGAGTTTGCAGTATCTTCGTTGATGCCTCTTTGTAAACGTTTTACGTTGGTTACAAATAAATCATCACCAACCAATTGAACTTTACTGCCAATCCTGTCGGTTAATATTTTCCAGCCTTCCCAGTCATCCTCAGCCATGCCGTCTTCTATAGAGATCACAGGATATTTTTCTGTTAACGAAGCCAGGTATTCAGCTTGTTCAGCGCTGGTACGGATAGCACCTTTTTCGCCTTCAAATTTTGTGTAATCGTATTTGCCGTCTTTGTAAAACTCAGATGCAGCGCAGTCAAACGCCAGGCAGATCTGCTCACCGGCTTTGTAACCTGCTTTTTCAATGGCTTTCAAAATGGTTTCAACACCGTCTTCAGTGCTGTCAAAAGTTGGTGCAAAACCACCTTCATCACCTACAGCAGTTGAAAGGCCCCTGTCATGCAGGATCTTTTTTAAGTTATGGAATACTTCAGTACCCCACCTTAACGCTTCAGAGAAAGATGAAGCGCCAACCGGCATGATCATGAATTCCTGGAATGCGATAGGCGCATCAGAGTGAGAACCACCGTTAACGATGTTCATCATCGGGATAGGCAATGTATTAGCATTTACACCACCAATGTAGCGGTATAAAGGCTGACGGCTTTCCTGTGCAGCAGCTTTAGCAACCGCTAAAGAAACACCAAGAATAGCGTTAGCGCCTAGTTTACCTTTGTTTTCGGTACCGTCAAGTTCTATCATTAAGGCATCGATACCGTTTTGATCGAAAACATCAGCACCCTGTAATTCTTTTGCAATTATATCATTTACGTTGGCAACGGCTTTAAGAACGCCTTTACCCATATATACAGATTTATCATTGTCGCGAAGCTCCACAGCTTCATGTACACCGGTTGAAGCGCCAGATGGTACAGCGGCACGGCCTAAAGCGCCATTTTCTGTTAAAACATCAACTTCAATAGTAGGATTACCGCGCGAATCGAGGATCTGGCGGGCATGGACATCAATAATTAAGCTCATTTGATTGGAATTTGTGAATAAAAACAACTTAGTGTACGTTTTACACTAATATAATATAGTTTTCAAATATACAATTTCAATCAAATAAGTGTCAAGATTATTAAATGATTTCACCGATTATTGAATGATTTCATTGATTGGTAACAGTAAATTAATGTTGATTGAACGATTTCACCGATTGAGAAATGATTTCACTGATTATGGATCACAGATTTTGTTGATTTTTAAACGTCCATAATAAAAGGATAAAAACTAGTCAAAATCTACTAAATCATACTAATCAATTTCAATCAGCGGTCAAAAATCCGAAATCGAAATTCCGACTTCCGAAATCAATCTACTCCCATTTAAATGTTTTTACCGCTACTGCGTAGATCAAAATAAACCAGATACCTAATATGAGCAACTGATGGGTTACTTCATTTAGACCCGCGCCTTCAAATGCCACTTTGCGCATCGCGTCATTTAAATAGGTTAGCGGCAGGATCTTGCTGATAGACTGCAGCCAGTTTGGAAATGCGGTGGTAGCGAAGAATGTGCCGGATAGCAAAAACTGCGGCATGGTAATGATATTGGAAATAGGGGGTACGGCGCTTTCATTTTTAGCGATCCCCGATATAGCAAAGCCAAAGCCCATAAATATAATAAGCCCTAAAGCTGCAAGCACCAACATATTAATAACGGTTACTATCCCGTGGATGAGGGTGAAGCCGAATGCATAATGGCCAACCAATATAATAAATAGCGCGCCCAGTAATGAAAACACCAAACGGGCTAAAGCCTCGCCTAAAACAATGCTGTATTTTTTAACCGGCGTTGCAAAAAAACGTTTAATAACCAGCGTTAACCTTAAGCTTAAAAATACAAATGCGGTACCAAAAACGCCGCTGCTTAATAACGAGAAGCCCAGCATGCCGGGTAATATAAAATCAATGTATTTATACTCGCGGCCTTTTACGGTTGTTTCTTTCATCTCCGCTATTGGTTGCGTAATAGTATTATTCTTGCTGTTTATTCGGAAGAATATACTTTGCAACAACGACTTTAGAATGCCGCCTTTTTGTTGTGATGCTTCGGTGTAGGTTATGTGCAATGTCTGCGTTGGAATGCCATTGTTCTTTTGTACATTAATAACCGCGTCAATATTCCCTTTTAAAAGATTTTTCGCCATGTCATCGGTGCTTTGGTCGGTTATTAAATGTATCATGCTATAACTCTTTAAAGCCCGGTACACGTCGGTGGTGGTATCTGCATTTTTTGCTACACCCACATCAACCGTAACACCGCCGCCGCCAATATTGGCAAACACTACAATAAATATTAACGGGAAAGCCAAACTAAATACCACCGCCGAAGGGCTGCGGATAATGGAGCGGAAACTGGCCCTGGCAATGGCCATAGTTGCATTAAAGTTGCTGTATTTTTTTGAGGGGTTCATTAGTTCAATGGTTCAATAGTTCATTGGTGTATAGTTCATTACCTTTTCGCTGCAAACTGCCCACTGGCAACTGCAAACTTTGCTCCCCCTTTAGGGGGCCGGGGGGCCAACTGCAAACTTTTGCTCCCCCTTTAGGGGGCTGGGGGGCCACCTACCCTTCCCGCCATTCCTTGCCGGTCATGTTTATAAAAACATCTTCAAGGTTGGCCAGTTTAACTTGTTTTTTACGCTCAAAGCCCGATGCTACAAGCTCGTCAATAAAATGGTTTGGTGTATCAATGCCGATGATGTGGCCGCCGTCAACAAAGGCAACGCGGTCACACAGCTCTTCGGCTTCGTCCATGTAGTGGGTAGTAATTACAACGGTTGTTCCGGCATCGCGGATCTCGCGGATCAGATCCCATAAATTACGGCGCGCCTGCGGATCAAGGCCGGTTGTAGGCTCATCCAAAAAAATTATTCTTGGGTTATTAATAAGTGTAGTTGCTATTGAAAAACGCTGTTTTTGCCCGCCGGAAAGGTCTTTATATTTTGCTTTAGCCTTATCAGTTAAAGCCACTTTCTCCAGCATTTCCATAGGCGTTTTATTTATGCCATATAAGCCGCAAAAAAGTTTGATCAGTTCAGACAGGTTTAAATTAGGATAATATCCGGCCGACTGTAGTTGTACACCTATTACCTGTTTAATGTTATCGGCATCGGTCTCTATATTAAAACCATCAACAGTGATCTTGCCGCTGGTTTTGTCTCTAAGGGTTTCAATTATCTCGAGGGTTGTGGTTTTTCCGGCGCCGTTGGGGCCTAGTAAACCAAAGATCTCGCCCTCGTAAACTTCAAAGCTTATACCTTTTACAGCGTTAAAATCGCCGTAGTTTTTTACCAGGTTTTTTACTGTAATAATGGGTTTTTCTGCCATGCTGTAAAAATGCAACGGAATAATGAAATATCAATGAGTTTTAAGCAAAATATGACCCCCTCCTGTTGAGGGAGGGGGTTGGGCCAAGCTATTGCCTGCGCCTGTTTAACTAACCTAAAAACTATTAACTAATTAAATGACCAATTGAGTGCAATATTGATGCTACATGTTCGGCTGCTTTTACGGCCAGGTGGATAAGTTGAATTGCGAGTAACGTTTTCATAACAAAGATTGATTTATGCCTCAAAATTGCTAACAGAACGGCTTTTTGCATAGGGATATTAGGCGAAACAGGTTAAAACGTCGGTGAATTGTTGCCGCCGGTCGCTGAATATGGGGCAAATTTGGGTGGGGGTTTAAAACTATCGGTAGAATATCTATATCTTTAGGAAACGATATTTTTCAACCGCTAATTACCTTAAAATAAACCCGTCATGAAAACTCTTTTATTTGTTTTTGCTTGCGCGATAGTTTTATCATCCTGCCATGTTTCTGCTAAGAAAACTATCGGCGGCGACTCAACAGACAACAAAACCTATACGGTTCCTGATGATAGCGCCATTACCAAGGCTGTACATGATGCCTATACAGCTATAAGTTTTAAGGAAGGGGAGAAGCCCAGGTACAGCGAAGTCCACAATTATTTTATCCCCGAAGTTCAATTCATAAATTTCCGTACTGATACTGCACAAATCTTCAACATGAAGCAGTTTGAGGATCTTTTCAAAAACTTTTTAACCGAAACGCATGCACATATGTTTTATGAGGAAGAAGTTTTTGGCCGGACCGAACAATTTGGCAAAATCGCTCACCGGATAAGCACCTATGTAACCTATATAAATACGAGGGATAAAGCTGAAGAGAGAGGCGTAAATAGTTTCCAGCTGATCAAAACCAAAAACGGCTGGAAGGTTTCGAGCATTATTTGGGATGTGGAAAAACCTACATTAAAGGTGCCGGAGTATTATTTGAAGAAATAACCCGCCGAACAAACTTACGAAGTTTTCAAAACTTCGTAAGTTTTACCTTTTCTACATCTCTAATTTCCCTCCATCAAACTATATACCTCCTGCATGTAAATGGCTTCTTCCATTGCCGCGTGAAAGTTTTCCCATTGTTCGGTGGTAAAGGTTAACTGCAAATCGTTTACCGGTGTACGCATCACTATGCGCTCTTGTCCATCAGGAAAAGGGAACGAATGTGCATTAAATTCAAGCTCTTCGGCAAAGTTTTTGAATTCTATAAATTGCCCTGTCGAGAAACTCATGATGAAATTGTTATGCCAGATAAAAATACAACGGCATTCTGCACACCTGCTGATCACTGATTCTCCTACCTGGCTTAATACTTTGGTGTCGCACATAACTGTATAATTAAATCCGGTAAAAACTTACGAAGTTTTTAAAACTTCGTAAGTTTAATCGTGTTTGTGCCTGCCCTGTACAATGTCTTTTTCATAGGAGCATTTTAAACAGGGCAGGACTTTAGATCTTTAACTCTTTATAAGGTAGTCTGCCAATACTTTGCGGGTTTCTTTTTTGTTTCTTGCCGAATCCCATTTTTCTCTCGTGGATTGATCAGCCAGGGCGAATAATTTTTCATATAACGGTCGGCCATTTAGTTTGCCTTGCAGTTTGATCACTGGCTGCTGGCTATAAATTTCATCCCATACCTGGCGTACTGCCGTCCAGTAAGGCTGTTGTTTTTTCCACCAGTTTTGCGCAAAAGCAAATTTGGCGCTATCGGCACGGGTAAACGCTTCGTAGCCTTTTTCCTGCACCAAAAGCCGGTCGGTATTATCTGTTCTTATAACTTTTTTATTGTCCTGCTCAAACATCCAGCCGGTGGGGGTAAGGTAGATCCGGTTTCCGCGCTGCAATATATTATAGTCACCGCGTTTGGTAAATTCCCTGCGCGGCAGGGGTGAATCGCAATCACTTTGCCATTGGTGCTTTCCGTCAACATGTACCCAGATACCAATACTTTCATAACGGGGGCCGTCATCAACCTGGAAAACTTTCTGTGCCCAGCGGCCTTTTACATCTGCATCGCTTAGTTTGGTGTTCGTCCAGGTGTTGTCTTTATTGTACTTTAATAGCTGTGGTTCTTCATAAACCCAATCCTCACGCCAGTGTTTAATAACTGAGCTGTCGCCGGTTAATAATATATGCTGGATAACAATCTTGCTTTTCGAATCCTGTTCAACAACTGCCATTTCGTAGCCGCTTGCGTGGTAATGCGGATAAAATTTGTAACCAGTGTCGGCCGTAAATGTTTCGGCATAATCAAAAGTTACCTTGTAAAAACCTCCAAGGGAGAGGATAGCTTTCCGGTCTTCATCAAACTTGCTTTGGGCTTTTAACGTTTGCTGAAAACTGATCAGCAGGATAATAAGGTAAATAGCTTTTTTCATGAGGCCTGTTTTTTGACTTGCTGCAAATAGTTGAACAGGAGCAAAGTAAAACCTTATTTAGAATAAATCCAAATAAAAATAAAAAGATTTATTATCAGGTGGTTGGGAATGGCTGAAAATAGAAAGCCTTACAAATTGTGTTTGTAAGGCTTTTTAAAATGTTGTACTAAACTTACGAAGTTTTTAAAACTTCGTAAGTTTAAGGAGATGTTTATTTCATCAACTTAATAAAATCATCAAACAGATACCTGCTGTCATGCGGGCCGGGAGATGATTCAGGGTGATATTGTACTGAGAAGGCTTTTTTACCTTTTACACGGATGCCTTCGATTGACTGGTCGTTAAGGTTAACGTGGGTGATCTCCACCTTGTCAGACGCTCTCACCGCCTCAGGCACCACGCCAAAACCATGGTTTTGTGAGGTTACCTCGCAGTGGTTGATAATTATATTTTTTACCGGATGATTTAAGCCGCGGTGACCGTTAAACATTTTTATGGTTGGGATGCCGTTTGCCAATGCCAGCAACTGGTGGCCAAGGCAAATTCCGAACATTGGTTTGTTTGAGTTTAATATACCTTTCACAGTTTCAACCGCGTAAGGCATAGCCGACGGATCGCCGGGGCCGTTGGAAACAAAATAACCGGTAGGGTTAAAATCCTTCTCCATTTCCTCAAACGTGGTTTTTGCCGGGAATACTTTGGCGTAAACGTCCCTGTCATCAAAATTGCGGAGGATGTTTTTCTTTACACCAAGGTCAAGCACTGCAACGCGGTAGGCAGCATTTTCGTCGCCAAAAGTATAAGTTTCAGTGGTGCACACTTTCGATGATAATTCAAGTCCGTCCATTGAAGGTACTTCGGCAAGTTTTGCTTTTAGTTCTTCAAGGTCCAGCACCTCTGATGAGATGATGGCGTTCATTGCACCTTTATCGCGGATATGCCTAACCAGCTGGCGGGTATCAATATCAGAGATTCCAACAATGTTTTGTTCCTGGAAATAATCCTGGATTGATTCATTGGCCTGTTTGCGGCTGTAAGCAATGTTGTAGTTTTTACAAACAAGGCCCGCAATCTGGATCTGTCCCGATTCAACTTCATTATCGGCTATCCCATAATTGCCAATGTGTGCATTGGTGGTAACCATGATCTGCCCGAAGTAGGATGGGTCAGTAAAAATTTCCTGGTAGCCGGTCATTCCTGTATTAAAACAGATCTCGCCGGTGGTAGTTCCCATTTTGCCGGCAGCTTTACCATAAAAAACGGTTCCGTCAGCCAGTAATAATACCGCAGGTAATTTGGTGAAATAAGTCATTGATCAAAAAAATTGAATGGTTAAAAAGCCGGTTTGCCTGGTGCAGCGCTCCGTGAAAACAGCCCGAAATATTGAAGTGAGTTACTTCCTGATTCACGCCGCAAAGATAGGAAATGATTTCGGAAGTCGGAAGTTCGATTTCGGATTTTTTTGAATGCAAAAGCTTTCGAATTAGAAAGATGGAATTTGGATTTCGGAATGATTGAAGTACAATGTAGTTACATTGTTGAAAACTGCGGGAAAGATTCCGCAAATCGAACATTCTAAATCCCCAATAATTCCGAAATCGAAAATCCGAAATAAGAATAATTCCGAAATCGAACATCCGAAATCCGAAATATCTCTTATACATTTGCACATTAAACCATAACCCATGTCGATACATAAAGAGGTTAAAAGAATTACGACGCATATTCTACAGGAAATGAAAAATCATGGCGAGAAGATCGCTATGCTTACTGCCTATGATTATTCAATGGCTGCTATTGTTGATGAAGCCGGAGTGGATATTATACTGGTGGGCGATTCGGCATCAAACGTAATGGCAGGTCATGAAACTACGCTGCCCATAACCCTTGATCAGATGATCTATCACGCATCATCGGTAGTGCGTGCCGCAAAAAGAGCGCTGGTTATTGTCGATCTACCATTTGGTTCATACCAGGGTAACTCAAAAGAAGCTTTAAACTCCGCTATCCGTATTATGAAGGAAGCCGGTGCACATGGGGTAAAAATTGAAGGTGGCGTTGAAATAGCCGAATCGGTAAGCCGCATCCTTACAGCGGGGATTCCGGTTATGGGGCATTTGGGTTTAACACCGCAGGCTATTTATAAATTCGGCACTTATACGGTGCGTGCCAAACAGGAAACCGAGGCACAAAAGCTAAGAGAAGATGCCATAAAGCTGCAGGAACTGGGCTGTTTTGGGATAGTGCTTGAAAAGATTCCCGCAGCATTAGCCAAACAGGTGAGCGAAAGCTTAAGCATCCCAACAATTGGCATAGGCGCAGGGCAAAGTTGTGACGGGCAGGTATTGGTGATCCATGACATGCTGGGAATAAACAAAGGCTTTTCACCACGCTTTTTACGCAAGTATGCAGATTTGCACGCCGTGATGAACAATGCGATTCAAAATTATGTTAGCGATATAAAAACCAAAAGCTTCCCGAACGAGAAGGAAGAATATTGAGTTTTTAAGTCGATGGTCGATAGTCCATAGACCATGGTGGAAGAGGAAGTCGATGGTCGATAGTCCATAGACCATGGTAGGAGGGGAAGTCAATGGTCGATAGTCCATCGTTAAGAAATTATTACTATGGTCCATTGTCTATGGTCCATCGACTACAGTTAAAAAAACATGTCCAAAGTCAACATCAAATACATCAACCACGAAATTACCGACAGTGATATCCTTTATGAGGATAATCACCTGATTGCGGTTAATAAACGCGCGGGTGATATTGTGCAGGTAGATGATACGGGTGATGAATCACTGGATGATAAGGTAAAGAAGTACATCGCCACAAAATATAATAAGCCCAACGGTGCTTTTTTGGGCGTGGTGCACCGGCTGGACAGGCCCGTAAGCGGCGTTATCCTGTTTGCTAAAACCAGCAAAGCTTTGGAGCGAATTAACGCCATGTTTAAAGGCCGCGAAATGCATAAAACCTATTATGCGGTGGTGCGCAACAGGCCGCAACCTGAGGCCGGTACGCTAATACACTGGCTGGTGAAAAACCCGCAAAAAAATGTTACCAAAGCACATGACCGTGAAGTGGTTGGCAGTCAGCGGGCTGAACTGAGCTATAAATTAGTAGCGGAGCTTACAGCTTTCAACCCTTGGTTGCCCCATTGTTGGCGATAATAAATATGGCTATCCGCGTGGCAGTCTGCGCAAAAGCATCTGCCTGCATGCCCGTAAGCTGGAATTTATCCATCCTATAAAAAAAGAACCGATTGTAATTATTGCCCCTGTACCCCGGGATGGTTTTTGGGAAAGGTTTGAAGGAATGATGGTGGGGGAGTAGTCATTAGTCAAAAGTCTTGAGTCAAAAGTTAAAGTATAACTCCTGACTTAAGACTTAGAACTTTCGACTTAAGGCTTTCTACTTAACCCTATTCATTCGTTAATATAACCTTCAACGCCTTTTCTTTTGCTGCGTTGCCAAAGGTATCATACGCCTCCATCACCTGGTCTAACCTGAAATGATGCGTGATCAGTTGATTGGGCTGCAATTTTTTTGACTGAACAGTTTTTAACAGCATGGGTGTGGTAACAGTATCAACCAGCCTGGTGGTAATGGTGATATTTTTTGACCATAACGTTTCCAGGTGAAGGGTTGCACTTTTACCGTGCACACCAATATTGGCAATTCTGCCACCGGCTGCTATTATTTCCTGGCATAATTCAAAGGTTGCCGGTACGCCAACGGCTTCAATAGCCACATCAACCCCTTTTCCATCTGTAAGGCTCATTATCTTTTTAACAGCATCTTCCTGTGCACTGTTAATGGTTTGGGTTGCTCCAAACGTTTTTGCAACACCCAGGCGGTTGTCATCCTGGTCAATCATGATGATTTCAGCAGGTGTATAAAATTGGGCAGTTAATAATGCAGCTATGCCTATAGGGCCAGAACCTACTATGGCTATTGTATCGCCTGGTTTTACCTGTCCGTTTAATACACCGCATTCAAAACCTGTAGGTAAAATGTCGCTTAACATAACCAAAGCTTCTTCATCAGCGCCTGCCGGAATTGGGTAAAGGCTGTTATCTGCATGCGGGATCCTTACATATTCTGCCTGCGTGCCGTCAATCAGGTTACCTAAGATCCATCCACCATCTGTACAGTGTGAGTACATGCCTTTTTTACAATACTCGCATTTACCGCATGAGGTTATGCACGAGATCAATACGTGATCGCCTTTTTTGAAACTGCTTACGGCGCTTCCTGCCTCTTCAACTATTCCAACCCCTTCATGGCCTATTATCCTGCCGTCAGTAACTGCCGGAACATCGCCTTTCATAATGTGCAGGTCGGTTCCGCATATGGTGGTTTTCAGAATTTTAACTATGGCGTCTGTTGGCTTTATTATTACAGGTTTAGGTTTATCTTCCCAGGCCTTTTTCCCGGGGCCATGATAAACCAGCGCCTTCATTGTTTTTCCCGGACCGTTTGATATTGAATTTCCATTGGGTTTAATCGCAACCCCTTCCCGAATCAATGCTTCCATAATTTTATCTTTAAGTATAATTGATGATAAAACAAAGTTGCACGGATAACAGGCTTTATTAAATGACTGTGGTCACTATTGGATGTGATATTAATAATAAGCCGGGCTGTAAAGACCCGGCAGGCTGGATTTGTTACTTATATTTTTTAATACTATCCAGCTGAATCCCGTTTTTTAAGGCAAGCTTGGGAATATACCTTTTATCATTTTGCGGGCTTAAAACATACCAGGCCATAGCCGTTTTTAGCCACATAACCCTTTTTACATCACCGGTTTTAAGATCAGTATGAAACTGATGGTAGTGCCCATCGGTCGACATTAATGCACGCCATTGTGTAGGTGGGTCTGTTTTAAGATATGATTTTTTGGCGATCATATATTCCGTTTGGATCATGCTTGCAGGGAACTGCGCTACCACATCGGTATCGCCAACAAGCGTTACAAATTCAGGAACTGAAAACTCAACATCACTGGTACCGTTATCCAGCTTTTCGCCCCATGCCACCCTTACCGGGCTGCCCCGTTTTATGGCATCTGCCAATACGCGCTTGTTGCCATATAAAGTATGGCCCGTTGAATCATTTTGATATACAAGGTGCCATGTTGGGATGTCCTGCTGTTTTGAAACCAGGCATCCGGATAGCAGGATAACAAAACAACCGGCTATTAATGCGCTTATTTTTAACATTTTATATTTTTATAAGTGATAATGCCAATGAAAATAAATTAGAGCCCATGCTCCTTCAGCACTTTACTAATATCCACCTGCCAGATATATTGATCGGTTGACACCGTTACACCAGCGGCATTACGCTGGTTACTGAAGTATAATGTTTTTAAATCAGGCGATAAACGTGCTTCAACCCCAAATACTTTATCAGAAATTGCCTGCCTTAGGTCAATTGGTTCACTCCATCCGCTTGGGGTGCGAAAAACAATGAAAAGGTCAGCTGTATGGGGCAAAGCAGGCGGGCGGCCGGAAGAAAAGATCAGGAATGACTCATCAGGAGCAACAGCCGGATCAACATCGCCATATTGATCTACGCTGAACGAGGGGCGAACCGGAGTTTCAAACTTCCCGTTTTTAAATTGCGAGCGGCGGATATGGAAGCGACCCGAGGTATCGGGCAGCATAAAATAAACACTGCCGTCGGCAGTAACAGCCGGACTAAATATGGAACTATTTTGGTTGATGATCTCCGGCAATAATTCCGGCGTTCCCCAG
>Ga0193702_1000118_pt1 | contig 32555 bp, 21 predicted proteins | sample U3a1metaG_FD_143060 | JGI IMG/M metagenome (GOLD analysis project Ga0193702, IMG submission 143060) | Soil microbial communities from a riparian zone of the East river system, Colorado, United States - U3a1 | ecosystem: Environmental > Terrestrial > Soil > Riparian zone | place: USA: East River... | reverse complement strand
CCCCCCCAAGAAAAATTAAATCTACGATAGTGATCACTCACCCAAAAACTCAATTAATCAGAGAACAAAATTTTGTGTGTAAAGAACAGAGTACTGAGCCTACCTTTACCCATAAGAGGTTTAGTCGAAAGTATTACCTAGATATCTTAAATTTGGAATAAAACAAAAACAAAAAGTTAATAAACCAATGAAATTAAGTGTAACTAAGTGTAACTAAGTGTAACTAAGTGTAACTAAGTGTAACTAAGTGTAACTAAGTGTAACTAAGTGTAACTAAGTGTAACTAAGTGTAACTAAGTGTAACTAAGTGTAACCCAAAATATTTATGTGATTGCACTTTTAACTGCACATTTAACCAAACCAGAACTAAGTATGTTGGAAGTGGTAGATAGTTATAAACTAAAGGAAAGGAAAAGTTAAATAAAATATTGTTAATAGTTGTTTCGTAACTCTACGTAACTCTAGCTAAACTATTCAATTATGTTGGCTTAATCTTCATATTAGGGTTACTAGGGGTAGAAGTTATTTATCCTCATTAGATTACCTCTAAGGTCCAGAATTAGCAGAATTAGAAAAAGATAGTGTTAGCCTATGGCTTTAGCCTATGGCTTTAGCCTATTAGCCTATGGCTTTAGCCTATGGCTTTAGCCTATGGCTTTAGCCTATGGCTTTAGCCTATGGCTTTAGCCTATGAAACCAACAGGAAAGATTTTGTTATATAGAGAACTAGTGAATAGTGAAATTTAAATTTAAGGAGTAAGCACTCAGAGATGCCCTGAATTCGTTAGTACAATTTTTGTTGGTTGGATTATTTTTACTTTTGGAGCTATTAGTATCCCAATCCCACTGTCATTGTATTCGTATTCACTGAAGTGGATAGAAAGTTTGTTTAGGACATAAAAGAGGTGTAATCGGGCTACCAATTAGTTTTTGATTTTTAAAATAAAATTGCATCACTAACTATTACACCCATTGCTTTGAATTTGTTTAAACCATTGGTTTTATACTCCCTTTTGACATTAGTATTTAAAAAGGTGGGAGAAATGTAGCGGAAGATTGGGATACATACTTGTTTTATGACGACGGGACTAAGGCCTAAACTACGATGAGGGCAAAGGCAGGACTAACCTTATTATCATCTAATCTATACAAACGATTGTCGATACCTGGTCGATACCTGAGCTAGAGATGTAAGGAATGATTCCAGAAGATATTTAGTATAGTTACTTTGGTTTAGTTACAGAATTATTTAAGTTTCCTTCGTATTCAAGATTAAGTTAAGTAGACCTCTGTCCCATGTTAGTGCTTGAGAGTTGTAATACTATACAATACACACTCAAAGGAGAGGCATTTCTTAAGGGTCTTAATAATTATTAGCCCAAGGTTGTTCTTTCAAGTTTGAGGTGATTTATTAATCTCTTTTTCTAAGAGGGTTGATAAAAATCAGTGGTATTAAAATCAGTGGTATTAAAATCAGTGGTAATAAAACTTTTGGTGAAATTGTACGTCTAGTTAAAAAACAAAAAAAAACAAAAACAACCAAAAAACAAACAAAAAGTTGCTTTTCACATTTGATTCCCCTGTTTACTCCCATGTTCCCGCTGCTTGAATTAGAAAAAAGCAAAGCTTGCCTACCCTGTTGCCTCCCTGTTGCCCTGTTGCCCTTGCTTGAGTGCTACGGCCCTTGCTTCCCCTTGTGCATTTGCTTGCTTCAGGCTACAGAAAAGGTTGCTTTGGAGTTATGATTTTTAGCCTTTGCCTCGAGGAAAGTTGGAAGGTTGGAAGGTTGGAAGGTTGGCCTATGGCCTACCAACCTACCAACCTACCTACCAACCAAGAGGTCAATAAGAATACAAACATCGGGTTACTATCTTATTAAGGATGGATATCAGAACACTAGTTCATTTCGCAAAGGCAAAAGTACAAATAAAAACAACAGGCTAAAGCCATAGGCTAAAGCCATAGGCTAAAGCCATAGGCTAAAGCCATAGGCTAAAGGCAAAAGTTAATTTGCAATGCAAAAGTTTTTTTAATTAATTTTTACTTGTGTATTAAGGTTTTCCCTTTACTTTAAATATAAAATATAAAATTTAAAACTAAATGAAAATGTTCTAAAAATAAAAACGAATGCAAAAGAAAATAAGGGTTATAAAGCGAGTATAGTTAAATGGTATAACCTCTATCTTCCAAATAGAAATTATTAGTTCGATTCTAATTATTCGTAAAATTTCTAATTTCTCTTAATTTAACTTTGCTTAGCCTTAGTCTATTTTATTCTACTTTTACTAGAAGTAAGGGTACATTTATACCTTAGCTTTACAACTCGTGATTATCAGGGTTGTCCGCCATAAAATTAAAATTCACTAGCTAAAAGAAAGAAAAGTAATGATCCTTGGTGGTCTATAATTGGGAAATAAAATACTGTTGCAAATTTGCATATGCCCTTCCCCTTTCTAAGCCGTTCGGCTTGTTGTCCCAGAGGAGGTTCTTATTTTGATTCTTCTAAAATTAATAATAAAAATGAAATTAACTTTTGCCTGTTGCCTTTATCCCTAAGTGATAGTGATACTGCTAGGCCAGCACCGGAACAGTACTTTGTATCTGAACTGTTGTCTCCCCTTGTGCCTTTTCTTGCAACAGCAACTCGTGTTCTTATTTGTACTTGTGCATTGGCTAATTGAACTTTGTTCTGATTTTTACTTTGGCATTTGTATTTTTTTTGCCACTGCTCGCTTGCTCTAGAGGCAAGAGTTAAAAGAATAATCAAAACGCAATGAACTGTTTCCTGTGTTAAGATATACATCCTTAATAGGATAGTAACCAGCTGCTAAAAAGCAAGGCTAGGTAGGGTAATCCAACCAAGGCGAATGCGCACCAGCAACCTTTTCTTGTGCCTATGCCATAAAGGACACAGACCAGAGGGACTGAAGCAACGCAAAGGCAACAGGGGAAGCATATGTTAAAACTCAAATAAGAATAAAAAGCCGAAGCGCCACTTGTGTTCTTATTTTTATAATAATACCAACCAACTCACCTTGTGTTATTATTTTTATCAGAATAAAAACCCGATGCGCACAAACATTGTTCTGATTTTTATAAGAATAAAACTCGTATACTTTCAAAAGGCTAGTGGCAAGGGAAGCAACCTTTTCTTACTTTGCTGTTGCGCGCCATAGTTGGCTGTTGTTACTATCCTATTAAGGATGGATATAAGAACAACGAAAAGGCACAAGGGGAACAGAGGAGGCACAAGGGGAAGCAAATGAATTAAATTTCTACTTTAAAATAGAAAAGTAGGAGTTAAAATAAAAATGGTGAAAGGATAGCGATGCAAAAATGCAAAAAACTGCAAAAATAGCAAAGCCCTGTTTTATAAGTTACTCTTTTTACAAACTATCCAAGCAACACTACTATAGCCTGGTTATAACAGAACAGAACAGAAATAGGTTTAAATTAAATTAAATTAAGTAACATTTATTATCTCATTTTATAATATAGTTCAAATATAACTATATAACTTTAATAATTATTTATGCTGTTGCAGGGATAACCCCACCCCCCTTAACACACCTCTCTTAATATTAATATTAAACTGAATTTAAGTTTTGTTTGTAACTACTAAACTCTTATTCTTAAACTAAGGCTTTTCTTTGCAAAAGCTAAAGTAACAACCCCTGACCAGACAGTGTACAAGACCAGGGGGACAGAGCCAGGAGGGGATAATAAATTAAATTATAAAAATGATAGTGGATTAAGCGAAGGTAGTTGGAGATACTTATTTTAGCAGAGCAAAGCAAAGCAAAGCAAAGCAAAGCAAAGCAAAGCAAAGCAAAGCAAAGCAAAGCAAAGCAAAGCAAAGCCAAAAAAAATAAAAAGAGGTGATAAGAGGAAGTATACCACTCTGATACTGGTGAATATTTCCTTATATATATATATGTTATATTTAAATAGACTAAAGCAAGTATGAATAAAAACTATTAATTGGTTAATTGGAGTAAGCAAATTTTTATCTAAAGCCCTTTTTTTTCTTATTTTTACTTTTGCATTGTTCTTAATTTTACTAGTGCATTTTATTTATTTTTACTGTTGCATAATTGCAACTGTTGCCTGTTGCCTATTGTTCTTATTTGTACTTTGGCATTTTTCTTATTTGTACTTTGGCCTATGTCTTATTTGTGCCTCTGCTCGCCATTTGCTTTTTCATTGCGTTTGACCTCTGCTCTAAACTCGAAGAGGCTAGAGTTATTATTTGAACACAAATCAGAACAATCTTTTTTCTTATTTTTATCAGAATAAAAAACTCTAGCCTGCCCTGTTGCCCTGTTCCCTGTTCCCCTTGTGCCCGCTGCGCAAAAGCAAGGGCGCACCGCAAAGCAAGGGCGCACCGCAACAGAAAGGGCGCTGTTTGATTATTATTGACCTCTTGTTTCGAGGCATAGGCTAAAATTAAGAACGCTACAGCAAGGCTAGGCATTGGGCCAACTCACTCGCGCATAGCCTTAAGCAATGCAACAGGGGAGAAAAGGGAGGCAACAGGGGAAGCATTTGTTAAATAAGAATACAAACCGAAGCTCCAAAGCAAGCTTTTCTTTTGCTATGCCCGATAGGTAATAGACCAGAGGGGGGTTTAGCAACGCATAGGCAACAGAGGAAGAAAAATGTGAACAGCAACGGTGCTTCTCTGGTTGCAATTGCAATGAAAAGCAAATGTGAATCAAAAGAGTGTAAATCTAAATAAAATATTAAAGTAGAGATATTTTCTTTAAAAACAAACATAAGAAAACCATAAAAATACCGGAAAATTAAAATGCCTCAATTAATACCTTTTTATTTCTTTAATCAAATCTTTGTATCATTTCTAGTCTTATTGGCGATAGTATATCTTTTATCTAAATATATTTTACCTATAAATACTTTTCAACAAGTAATTAGACAATACATAACTAAATTGGGTAAATAATTATTATTCTTAGATTTAATTTATTTTTTGTTTTCTTACTTTTGTTTTTATTCTTACTTTTAGATTAAGAACATTTGCCTCTTGCCTCCCTTGCCTAAGGCCTCCCTTGCCTAAGCCTCCCTTGCCTAAGGCCTCCCTTGCCTAAGGCCTCCCTTGCCTCTTGCCTTTGAAAGGCTACGAGCAAAGGTTGTGAGTGGGCCTAAGCCAAGGCACTAGTTGAAAGGCTACGAGCAAAGGTTTTGAGTGGGCCTAACCCAAGGCACAAGTTGAAAGGCTACGAGTAAAGGTGGTGATTTAACCCAACCCTTGCTTTTGCGTAGGGTGAAGCCAAGCCTTGCTGTAACGCTAGGGCAAAAGGGCACTAGTTGAAAGGCTTCGAGAAAAGATTCCCCTGTTGCATGTGCTTGAATTAGCCTGTGCCTCTAGACCCTTAGTGCTCCAGGAGTAAACAAACAAAAACAAAGGTCGCTTTGGAGCTTAGGGCTAAACTTCATTTAGCAAAAATGCAAAAGTATCTCTAATAACCCCCTTTGGGGAAATTATTACTTAATAAATAACCTTACACCTGTACGGGTTATTATTTTCTGGTATTAATTTTAATTACCCGCACATTTGCTTTTCATTTCGCTAGTTTTATCTTAACTTTTTCGTTGTTCTTAGAGTTAGGTTAGTCTTAAAACCCTTGCATTTGCTAGGCCTTGCTTTTTCGGTAGGGCAACAGTCTGGCGACAGTAGGGCAACAGGCAACAGGAGAAAAAAAAATTGTTTGAATACTTATACTAAATATTAAAAAAGAATCAAATGCAAAAGTCAGAATAAAATTAGCCTTAGCCTTTTTTGGGGAGTTCAACCAACTCACAAGCAAAGGTATTAAGATAAAAATTAAACTATTGCAAAAGAGGGGGACAAGGGAAAAAACAAAAACAAACAAATGCAAAAGAAACAACAAACAAACAAAACAAAAAACCCTTTTAAAATTAAAATTACTCTAAATAAACATTCTGTTACCTTTTATATAAAAAAAATATAAAAAATATAAAAAATATAAAAATATAAAAAAAAATATAAGAACAATCCCCATCAAGATGGTATTGACCTCCTCCCTTGGGATCAGAACTAAGGACCCTTTCAATGAATTCTCTGGCTTATTTAATCAAAAGGGGTTTTATTTTTAGTTTTTTAAGAACATTTGCCTCTTGCCTCCCTTGCTTGTGAGTGGGCCTAAGCCAAGGCACAAGTTGAAAGGCTTCGAGCATAGGTTGTGAGTGGGCCTAAGCCAACCCTTGCTTTTGCGGTGCGCCCTTGCTGTTGCGTAGGGTGAAGCCAAGGCAACAGGGCAACAGGGCACAAGTTGAAAGGCTACGAGAAAAGGTTCCACTGTTGCCTGTGCTTGAAATAGATAACTGTAGCACTAAACCAAGCTTTGCTTCCCTTTCTTCCCTTTTTGCCCTCCCCCCGTTGCCCTGTTGCCCTTTTACCCTTTTGCCCTGTTGCCTAGTCTGGCCTACGCTTCTGCAAGGGCGCCGAGTGTATTCTTATTTTAATACTAATACTAATACCTGATATAAAACTAAGACTAAAAATCAGGAAAAGTCAAGATAAAAACTAATGCAAAAATAAAATTTAATGTAAAAAATGACAAGCAAATATTCTAAAAGTAAGAATAAAAAGAAGAAATGATTTATTTTTTGGTCATTAGAACTTTATTTAAACATTTCATGTATTTTACTTTTTTTGTTTTTTTTTTTTTTTTTTAATTTTTTTTTTTTTTGTTTTTTTTTTTTTATTTTATTTATTTTAATTTTTTTTTTTTTTTTTTTTTTTTAATAATTCTTTGTTTCTTAGTCTTATTTATTTTATTTATTTTTACTTTATCGTCCTCTTATTTTTCTAAGTCTAAGGGGTAATTATACTCTCGTGGTGTTTTAATTAATTAAGGCGCTGTAAAAATATTAATATATAATTTCCTGATTTATTAATATAAATATAATTATTAAGGTCCTATTAGTTTAATTGGTAGAATGCAGCTTTGTGGATGCTGAGAAAAGAGTTCAAATCTCTTATAAGACCCTTTAAGCTATATTTATTATTTTTGATATTACTTTACTTCTTTTGCAATTGCAACTTTTGCTTGGGGGTCCTCTGCTCTCCAGACCTCCTCTTATTTTTGGTTTTTGCTTACTAAGAAGGGTATCACCCCCCTCCACCTAAAAAAAAAAAAAAATTTTTTGATTGTTTGTTTGTTTTTATTATCTACATCCCTTGCTAGGATTAATTGAAAATTGGATAGCCCTTATCTTCTCTTATTATTAAAAAATAAAAAATAAAATAAAATTAAATTAAATTATTTTTCGTGGTCGGTTATTACAGTTGAGTTAAGTTCAGTTGTCTAACTAAATTTTATGATTCAAATTTCCGGTTATTTTTCCCAACAGGGGGACATTTGTTTGTCACATTTTCATCCCCTGTAGCCCCTGTAGCCTCCCCTGTAGCCTTTTGCCCTAAGCGCCCAAACCAAGGGTCCTTTGCCTCTTGCCTTTTAAAGGCTATAGTTTTGACCTCTGCTCTATAGGCAAGAGTTAAGATAAATAACAAAGGTTGTGGCCTAGGTTTGTAATCTTATATTTTGCCTCCCTTGCTTGTGACATTAGGCTTGGTATTCTGATTTGAATATTAACATTTGCTTCCCCTGTTTTCTCCCCTGTTGCCCTAGAGCCCTGTTGCGCAGCGCCCTTGCTGTTGCGTAGGCTGAAGCCAAGGCAACAGGGCAAAAGGGCAAAGTTTAAAGGCTATAGTTAGTACCACTTCTCTATAGGCAAGAGTTAAGATAAATAACAAAGGTTGTGAGTTCTTATTTTTAGCCTATAGGTAGGTTGGTAGGTAGGAAGGCCTTTGGCCAACCAACCAACCTTCCTACCTACCAACCAAGAGGTCCTTCATAATACAAACATCGGGTTTTTATTCTTATCCAAATCAGACAACAAGGCAACAGTTCCTTTCGTTTTTTTTTGATTATTATTTTAACTCATACCTCTAGAGCCAACGAGCAGAGGGCCAAATAAGCACAAAGCACCAGTACAAATCAGAACAAAGTTAATATAGCAATTGCACAAGTACAATAAATAAAAAGGCCAAAGGGCAACGGAAAATAATAAAAGTAAAGGGTAAAAACTAATTCAAAAGAGGAAAAATAGAAAAAAAAATATCCAATATAAACTAGAAATATAAAAAAAATAAAAAAATAAATAAGATAATTATAAAGATAAAATTTAAGGTTTAAGGGGAAATCTGATAATGGTTAATCGGTTATATTTGCAATATAATTATGATAGTTCGATTCTATCTTTCTCCACACCAACCACACAGCAAGGGGACTTAATTAATTAAATTTATGAATTCTGCTTGATAAAAATAACGTTTTAGTTTTTACAACTAAGTTTTTACAAACTAGGAACCAAATTTTACAATTTACAACTAGGAACTAAATCTTCGAGCCAACAATTTCAGTCCATTTTTAATAGTAATCTTTACTTTAAAGTAAAGTAATGGTAAGAACAAATGCAAAAAGTCAAAATAATAACAGTCTTGCAAAATTAAATTTTAGCGGGTTACCTTTTGTAGTTAGCGCTGGTTGTTAATTTAAAAACTCAACGTTATATTTTATACAACTACTTCTTATTTTTTGTTTGTTATTTTAGGTATTTACCCTTATTTTTATTTTTGTATAAGTTCCTTTCTTGTTACACTAGTACTTTCAAGTTACACTAGTATTCTGTAAATAGTATTCTGTAAAATATCTCTGCGTAATATTTGTTTGGTTTGTATACACTTATTAACACAAAGTTCTCTATTTATATTTAGTTTCAGTTTATTTTATATATATGCTGGGTACTTCAACTTTAATGTTTCTGTTTATATACGCGGGTTAATATACGCGGGTTTATCTACGCGGGGTACTATGATTTTATAACGTTATTAAATATAATTTAAGTTCATCATTCACTTTATTGAATCTACTCCATATGTAGCTATAAGGCCTTAATATAGTGGCATAGGCTAATTATTATTGATTTAATAGTAGTGGATACGGCATATTTCCTTAAGAGGCTCAATTAATCATAATCATTTTATTTTATTTTTAATTAAATTATGTTTAAGTGTGTTATGGAGTGAGTCTTTTTAGGTGAGAGCTAATTAAGATAATTAAGGGTGTGTTTATATAGGACTAGGACCAAAATCGCTCTTTTTTATGTTTTATTTTTTGAGATGAGAGGTTTGGATTTCCTTGTTTTTTAATAACTTTCTGATAAAATTATATTATATAATATTGGATCAAGCGTGAACTAAACTCTTTTATATACCTAGTTAAAGAGCTATAGCATTTTCTTAGCTTATGATCACCTTAGAAATGGAATAGCACAGCGATAATCCTTAGATATTCGTATATAACTAAATTAGTTAGATTTTACTGTGTGAATCAACTAGCAATCCTTCAAAAGACTCTAATTTTACCGGGTTGAAACTGAATTTAAGAACACATCCCATGGACGGTTATTGGGCTTACAAGGTAACTATTTTACAATAGTAAACACAACACAAAGAGACAACACACATCCTTACTTTCTTACATACAAACAAAAAAAGTCTGAAGATATTAATAAATATACTCTTAACTTAATACTCGGTACGGCGGTACCTTTATTCAAATTAAAATCTATTAGAATATTAATGTATTCGATAAGAAGTTATTCGGGAACGGTGTTCTATTCTTTCTGTTCTTATATTAAGTCAATTACGAATAGTGACTTATTATTTGTATTATTGTCTGCTTTTTGTAGTAGATATATTTTACATTTTTATATTTTTTCTAACTATTTCTACTTACTGTGAGTTAATTTTTCATAAAGTTAAATCGTTTTGCTTAAAAACTCTTTATTATATTATATATTAACCAGTTGGATGCTGCTGCTGCATTCGTTTTTGTTATTGTATTTCTTATTATTAGTGTTACAACTTATTATTATTCTTATTATTATTGTTGACGGGGGAGGTTGATGAGGTGGAATGTTAAATTTAAATTTAATTTTTACTTATCCTACTCCTATTGTCACTCGGAATGAGGCTCCTATTGCTTGTTGTGGTATTCCCTTCACTCGTACTCCTTAATTCAAGTTCAAGTTCGAGTTCAAGTTCGAGTTCAAGTTAAAATTAATCGTCAACTTTAAGTTTAAACATCTGACAACAGATGCAATTACAATTACATTTAATTAACTAAACATGATTCCTCTCTTTACAGATTTGTGGTTCCCTTTTCCTTTTCCTTTTCCTTTGTTTATATAAGCTTGGTTAGTCCTCTGTTTTTATTCTGAGGGGTTAATTTCGATGTTCTCTTTGCTTATGAAGCTTAAGCTCGTGAATAATTTTTCCACTTGAATTTACAATTGCTTAATGTATATGTATGTTTTTAACTTTTATTACCAAGATAAAATTAATAATATTTATAATAATATATTTATTCATATATCTGGTATTTTTGCTGTTGCTTTTGCTTTAAGAAAAAAGTAAGAATTCAGAATAATTCAGTTTATTTAAGGCATAGAAAATAGGCCCACTGCGCGGCCGGGAGCTAATATAATATATAATTCTAGATACAACCCTAAAAGATCTATTTTATCTATAATCTTTGCTTTAGATTCGTTAAAAATAATATTTTATCTATAATCTTTGCTTTAGATTCGTTAAAAATAACTTTATGATAGTCTAAATTGTGTTGTTCACATAAAGTTTTATCTACTATAGGTAAATAAGTAATAATAAATTTATTTTTAATTAATTTCTTTATAAGTATTTACTTTCTTAATTGCTAATATGTAATCTAAATCTTCTCTGTCGACAAAATTAGTTTTAGGTTAAAAAAAACAAAAAAATTTAGAGCAAAGAGCAAATCTACCTGTTAAACTAGATAATAAACCTTTAACCACTGTTATTTTTCTACCTTGCTTGGGAGATTTTGTTTAAAATTTTGTTAAACTATTACCGAAACAGTAGATACCAAAAAGAGACCTTATTTTAGCTACTAGAGATGTCTATTCATATCTTTTTTTTAGTTGAAAATAAATTCTTAATTACTTATAATCCTATTATTTCTAAAGCTAAAGAAAAATGTTTAGAACATGGTTTGGATATTTTAAACTTTTAGAAAAAGAATCCAAAGGAAAAATAGCAAAAAGCTTGATAGTTTTAAAGATGTATCTATTGCTATAACTGCTATGGTTAATGCAAACGCAAATAATGCAAACGCAAATAATGCAAACGCAAATAATGCAAACGCAAAAATTATAATGCATAAACATAAATTAGAAATATTAAAAAATGGTGGAAGCATCTATTATCCCGATAGTATTGTATTGTTTTAGATAAAACTTATTTTAATCCAGAATGAATAAGCTCTGAAAAGGTAAATTTAAATTAGAATATCAAATTAAAGAAGCTTATTTAATATCTAATAAAACATATTGTTTACTATTACAGAATAAAGATGTAATTATAAAAATTAAAGTGGTAAAAAATAATTCCTGAAGTTTAGAAGAATTTAAATTAATGTATTGAGAAAATAAAAATACAATAGCAAATAAAACTAATACTACCTATAATTACGTAAAGGCTTCTGTTATTACCTAAGATAAAGAAGTAGTTATTAATCATGACTCTTTTAAAAAAAGAGAAAAAATTTATAACCTAAAACTAATCTTTGGACAGATACAAGACAAAAACGTTATACTTTGAGAACTTAACTAGTAGTATTTCTGTCTACGTTAAAAAAGATATTATTAAGTATACTAGACCGTTAGACTCTTATAATTTAACAAGAAGTATTTCAGTCTATATTTTTAAAAGATATTATTAAGTATAATTTTACAAGAAATATTACGACTAATTCTATTATTTATATAGGGTTTTAACAAGAAGTATTTCAGTTTATGTACCTAAATTTATTATTAAATTAACAGCAGTACCAGTTGTAAACACTACTATTATTTATAATTATATTGGTGTTTTTGACTAAAACTATTACTGTTTACATTCCTAAAAATATTATTAAATTTGAAATGCTGTCGAATACAAACCCTATGAAGCCATTACCACCTATTATTGCGGACCCTTCTATGATTCCTAAGTTTAGTGTTACACAGCCATAGGAGGCTACGGACCAATTCTTTGCAATACCCTGAAAAAAGATTTCACTGGATACGGCCCTTATGCTAACTATGAGAATTTAGAGCTCTAGATAATACAGATATAGTAAGTACAGTACAGTATAGTATAGTAAGGTACCGACCTCCATTTGTACCGGTTTTGTACTACCCTTACTCCCCCGTTGTTGTACCTTTTTTGTTTTTTTGTTTGTTTTTTTGTTTGTTTTTACCCGGTTTTCTGCGACTAAGTCTAAGATAATAAACAATTTATTATTGCGGACCTATCTATGATTCCTAATAAATTAGGTACGCTAGGGCCTGACGTTTAATTCGAACCTTCGTCGGATGCGTACACTTTCTAGTCTTTGTTTAGCTTTGTTTAGACTGTGAAAAATATGATCTCTACGTTGTGGATATTCATAGCAATAGAGATAGCCAAAGAGACCCGTTTTCTCCTGCCTTTATATGCTCGGGAGGCTGTGTGATAGAAATAAAATTATAAAATTAGTTTTTTTAACCTTCTTTAAGAGCTTTTACTATTATTAGTCAGTTATGAAGAGGTTTTTTTATACAGCTCCTGCTCCAGTAAGGGTATGACACTATAAACTAAATAGGTTTAAATATAAAAAATGTGATCATTGTTGTAACAGTTAAATAATATTTAGAATATATGCAGTTTATGAGCAAACCCAAAGTGTACAAATCTTGAGGTAATTAATACTTAGAATTATATAGAAATTAAACCCCAGTAAGTATGAGGAATCGTTTATAAATATGTTGAAGTATATTTTTAAATCTTCTTGTTTTTTTTTCATGGTATTTTTGTTTTTTGGTTGTTATTCAACCATATAAAAAAAGGGGGGAGAATAGCTATAATTTAACATATAACTACATTCAGGACCACCCCTGATTTGTCAATAAGCCAGAAGCAAATTTAAATCTTGAAAGTAAATAACAATAAAAAATTAAGAAAGGTAAATTTTACTATGCTGTACATTTTATCTTTGTTAAAATAAATAGTAAGTTTTACAAACTAGTATGAACAATCTTCTTTATTAAACCTTTATTTTAAGATTGCTCACCATTATAGCTATACTAAAGGCATCCAATAGCATAAATCCAACCTACTTAATCACATTTACTTATAAAGTAAAGAATAAGTCAAGAACAAGTGAGAATAAGTAACATATCTTAAATAAATTCTTCTTACCTATTCAAAGTAACAAATAAATGTAACTAAGGATAATACAATAATACATTATATTAAATATAATACAACAACCACTTTAATTACTCCGCACTGTACTTGGATAAGGTAAAACAACCAAGAACAGCAGAAAGTAAAGTTAAATCATAAAGTATTTCTTCAACCTGCGCTGCTTTACCGCAAATAGGAACAGCAAATATAAAAATAAATATATATATATATAAATAATAGACTATCCCTCTTTAAGGCTTTAAAAACATAGCAAACAAAATAGCTGATACAAAACAGCTTAATTTTAATAATCATTCTCATATAGGTGGTTAAATTAACCAAACTCAGCAAACTCAGAATTCAGAGAGAATTTTTTAATAAATAGTATAATCAGTATCAAGGTTTAAATTTAATTGCAACAACTTAATAAATTCAGTTAATTCATTTAAGAGCATAGGTAATATGTAATATCTTAATTTTAGTTTTAATGGGCTAGCGCATACCTAATATTCAAATTATTTTCAGGAGCTACTACCTAGCTAGAATCAGAACATTCTTTACAAAAGTATCCTTAGCCTGGACAAAAAGGGGAACCACTTTTATTTTTTGTAGCCGAGGTTCCTTTGCCCCTACTTAAACAGTAATAACAACACCATAAAATATTAACAGATAAAGAAGAAATTAAATTAGACAGAACAGATTAAGTTAAAGATAAAAAAGTTTGGGTAGGATAGGCACGATTTTAACGCAAACAAATTATCCGTAGTCAGATTGTTTTGTTTAAATAAGACAACCCTGCCTAAAAAAACAACACAAAAAATAAAAACGACTCGCCTAGCTGTCTGCTATCATTTAAACCTTGGAGTAAACATTTACACTACCGCATTTTTGCTTTGGCAACTCAACTCTAATACAGTAGCACCTATACGAAAGTATATTAAGTTGAAGTCCAAAACCTCTTTCTAATTATCACTTATTTTTAAATTTTACACTTCTTTACTAGAATTTATAAGTTGAAGGGTATGCCCTTCCCATACGGCTATTTCCTTCTGCATTACAAACGTGCATTACAAACGGAACATAAAAATAGGACGCCTTCTACCTATGGAGCGAGAGTAACAGAGCGTAGGGCAGTATACGTAGTTAACGAAACGTAGCACTCCTGAGTAGAGCAGTAACAAGTAATAAGCAGCATAATAAGCAGCAACAGCTTTAAACACGACATAAGTGAAACAAATCTCTTTAAAACTAAAACTAAGGGCTAATTAGCTTTTATTAACACCGGCTAAGATCTACGTAACGCTACGCTGCTAGGCTATCATCCATAGAGCCCTGCGATAGGCGTTAGCTCTTATTCTGTACTCTTTACCGGACGCCCATAGTAGTTAATATGCAAATAAGGTGGAGTTTGTTAGCGGTAAGGGTGCATCTATACCTAGAGTATAATAATAAGAAAGTTTGCGCTAGCTGTTCCTATATTAAAACCCCAAACCTTATAGCTTAATATTTTACTCTTTTTGTCTATAAGGAAAAAATTTATTATATAAAAGCTTCTCTTTTTTGTTTTTTGTTTGTTTGTTTGTTTTCTAGAGCAAAGTAGTGTGTATTTAAATTTAAAACTTACTATCTTAATTATTTTACAGATATTAGAGCCTTTCTAAAAAAAAGAAATACAATCTGTTACTCCCCCTCGGAACAGCGATAATATTATTTGTTGTTATTCTGATCCGTATAACCACCCAGCGCTAGATATTAAGGAATCAAACAAAGAGACTGTAGCCAAACTGTTGCCTTATTCTGCCTTAAGCGCGCGAACCCTAATAACTTTCATTAGTATCACCGTAGCAATACGGAGCACTAGCTCATAAGGGCTTTAGTTAATATATACAATAAATTATAAAGACTTTAAATTTTATAATTAAAAAAGAATTATATAGAATAACGTATTTAATGACGTTTTTAACCTATCAATTTATTTTTATAGTTTTGTTAGTATTCTCAATAACTAGTTATCCTCTTTATAAAAAAAACAAAAAAAAAACAAAAAAAGGGTTATCTTAGAATAAAAATAAGACAACCCCCAAAAAAGAATAAATGGACGGACCTTTTTACTTAAATATCTTTGTAGGGCCTGTGCCGCAAGTAAAAAATACTTAAATTATAATTAGCTTATTTGTGGTAATTAAACTAACCCTATTTATTTTACAATAAATAAAATAATGAAGAGGATAAATTGATGTAGCCAATGTAATTAGTATAGACAAAATTTTAAGAAGTAATTAATACTCTAAATTGGTTCTATGTTATGACCTACCGAAGTCCCACCTCCACTAGTTCCTCCTGAAGTACATCCATCTTAAGTACCTCCACTGGTACATCCTGTACCTCCTGAAGATCCACCTGTTGTTCCAATTGAACTACCTGAATCACTAGCAGCTAGCAGGAATTCATAATCTGACAGAAGCTAAGATACATTCCACTAGACTAGATCCACTTTTTGAATCTAAGACTAAAGGAAGCAATACAACAATAGTACTAATAAATAAAGTAGAAAGTAATACTCCTCCTAATAAGAGACAGCACTGAGAATTTTACAACTACTACTAATCAAAGTATACATAATAGAAGAAAAAATGAAACATTCCATTAGAATAGTGTAAAGGTTATTTATTCTACTAAAAATAACCAAACGATTTAATCACTTACTTGATACTCATTTACCTAAATAATTTAATATTTTTGGGTTATACCCCAATATTATTAAAATAAAAGAAAAAACCACAGAGAAAAAAGCAAGTAAAGCTAAAATAGATATAAGTAAAATACTACCAGCATATAAAACAACAGGATCGCTGTCTACAGTTACACCATTAAAACCAACTAAGTTTAAGATTTTTACTACAATTTCCATATTATATTTATATTTATATTTATATTTAAGAAAGGATAATTTAATTTACTGTTACTTTTTTACTTTTAAAGTACATTATGTTACTAGTGGATTCCTTTAAATTCACTAGTAAATCAATTCCAATTCCACCTCACACCATTCTACCATACCACCTTTACTCTGACCCATCATACCGCCATTTCACTATTTTACTTTTCCACCATTACACTATTGATTCACTTAAGACCACAAATATTAGTAGATAAACTTTTAACTATAGTAATATACCATTATAACTAGCTTTATATGACTTCAATCTTAAGCTAAGTATCTATTTTCTTAAAGGAATAAACATAGCGATAGCACACTGGTGTATTTTAGAATACGACTCACACCTTCTAAGTTAAAGGAAAACCATAATTAAGGTTAGTAAAGACTTAAATTAATTGAAAAAGAGATTTTTCTTATCTCCTATAAAAGTCAATCATACAAATCAGTAACCGTTTTATATACCGTGTAAAATATTAAAAGAATCTGCTAGTGTTATATATCTATTTTTAATAGTTTTAACTTTTAACATTAACTTTAACAATTTATGATCTTTTATTTTTATAAATAGCTTTCATTTTTATAGTATTCTTCACCTTTGTGAATATAATATTCCAATAATATTTGATAAATAAATTTATATCGTAATTACCCTTATTAGAAATATATAAAATATACTTATGATACTTAGGTATTAAATTTGTATCTATAAAAAATAAAAAATTTTAAATAATTAGAATCTAAGGAAGGTGAGACATCTGGTAGGTAAAAGGTTTGAACATTAGTTGGTTAACTAAAAACCAATATTAAATATCTTAGCTAAAGCCTTAGCTAAAGCCTTATCTAAATCAGAAATCATCGCTTCGAGAGTTTTTTAGATTTATTTAATTCTATTACACCAATATTTGGATTAGGTCTATTTTTCAAATTTTACTGGGGGAGACTAGAAGGATTTTTAATAGGATCTAATTTTTTATAGCGACTTAATTCAGTTATTTTTTTCTTTTTTTTAGTTCATATCCCTTTTTATAGTTTAATTCTTTTATTTATTTTTCGTATAAAAATATTTTTCTTTAATATTATTATTATAACAGATATTTCATATAATCAAACACCACTTGAGACTCCGTACATTTTATTAACTTATATTGTACTTTTTTTATTATTTACACCATACTTTTGTAAAAGCTCTTGTATTAATTCCTGATTTCGATTTTTAGGAGGAATTAGATGAAGAACATCTAGATAATTAAAATCTAATATTAATAGAGACAATCGAGTTTTTCTTTTTTAAATATAAATTACACTTATTAAGGATTTTATTGTTTGATGAAAACCAAAGGTAGATTATTATGTAATAAGATTGGGCTTTTCAAATCATTAAAATATTTATATTTAGAAACACTTTCCAATAAATAACCAAATTGACTAACATCTAAAGTTAAAGGTAAATAATTTGGAATTATAATTAACTATCAAAAGTTTTAGAAAATTATTTATTAGAATATGGCAAATTCCTTAAGAAATTCCTTAAGATATAAAAAATATTTATATTATTTAACTTTAAATTTTTTATTTATACTCACTATTTTTAATCCATTTGTACTTTTATCGATTCAGGGAAATCATATTGATCCTATAATTCTACCAATCTTAATAATAGTATATGGACGTTTAGAATAAAAATATTTTGAGGATCTAATATTCTAATACATAACTGAAACCCACAGGTCAAAAACAAAAAAAGATTGGATCTATTAAATTAAACTCAGCCTTTACAAACAAGTATAAGTATTTAGTAATAATAAATTTTATACCCAGTCAATAATAATTTTACTTTCAATTAATTCTCTATAAGCTAGGATAATAAGTTTAAGTTTAAGTTTAACCCTAGTTACGCGCTGACCCATCGAAGCGAGAGAAGAAATAAGTTAATTTTTATTTTTTTAGGTGTATAGATACAACTATGTAATATAAAGGGGTTTATTTTGAAATTTCTTTTATTACATTCAATTAATAAATATAGCTTGTAAAAAAAAAATAAACTAAATACCTAGCACTTAAAGAGTCATTGAAAGACTCATGCTAACCAAAGAGGTCAACCAATTTACTTGTAACTAAATCTTATACACAATACTAAGCGCAATCTGGACTAAGTTCAACTACCTGTTGTATTATTACCACCAGTACCTCCTGTTTTACCTCCTGTGTTACCATCAGTATTTTGAATTAATTTCAATATGATTTAATTGTAACATAACACAATTAGTATTTTATATATTAATAAACTTAAATTTATTAAAATAATCAAAAATAAAGAAAAGTGTTATTAGAACATAGACAATTTATAGAGAAATAACTTATTTGACAATACCCCCCCTGCGGACCTAACATAAGAATTTAGATATTTAATAGATGAGATATTATATTTAGTATTTTTTTTAGTATTTTTTTTTAGTATATTTAGTATATTATAATCCCCTCCCACCAACGCTTCTACAGATAAGAACTAGAAGAACTATAATGAGAAAAAATAAATTTTAGTACCTCTTCTCCTAATCAGACAGCGCACAGCAGAGCTCTTTACATAAATCTAAGAGCTACTGTAGACTCACCTCTTATCTTTTCTTTATTTATATTTTATTTTCTTTTCTATACATTTCTTTATTCTTATACTTTATACTTTATACTTTATACTTTTATACTTCTATTTTTTTACTAAATACATAACTAAATACAGAACAGAACTAAATACATAACTAAATACATAACTAAATACAGAACAGAACTAAATACATAACTAAATACATAACTAAATACATAACTAAATACATAACCTATACTAGGATATAGCTAAACTAAGCTAAGCTAAGCTAAACTAAGCTATACAAAGCTATACTAAGGTACTCTTTATTATCTCTGTGTATAGCTATACCAATACCTGTTATACTATACTCGCTTACCCTATGTAGCAAAGCAAAGGCCGCTAAGAAATACCGCTAAGCTAAGCTAAAGCTAAGCTAAGCAATATCTAGCTATACCATCGCTATCGAAAAAAGACGCAATACAATCGCTATCGAAAAAAGACGCAATACAATCGCTATACAATCGCTATAGCTATAAATGCAACGCAACACTAAATCTATTAACACTATAACTATTAAAATATTTAAAAACTTAGAACCAATTACCTATATTAAGTGTAGGTTTTTATTAACTAATTCTGTTATCTCTAATTGTTCACTGGAGTTAAATGTTAAATATATTAAGATACAGTAATTATATTTCCCTCACCTCTAAGCTGCTCTTTACTTTCTGTATAATTTCAAACTACTAAAAATGTAAGTAATTTATAACATATAACATCTAGATACACCCTTAACCCGCAGTCCTCAGCAGAGAATTTCATTAAAAAATGACCTAATAATAAAAATATTGTATCCTCAATATTTAAACTAAAGTTAAACTAAAGATTTTATAATAATAGCTCAGCATCCTTAGTAATAGTTTAATAAGGCTTACTTTTAACTATTCCATTTCCATTTAACACAGAATCTTTAAGATTAATTAGTAATGATCTTAATTCAGGTAACTTAGATATAATTAATTTTTTGTAATGAAGGATTAAAATTTTCATAGTTAATTTGGTTTGTTTATTTGATTTTTATTCTGGTTAACAAAGCTTCTACTAGTTTACTTAAAGATCTATCTAATTTTTCTATCTTCATTTATAGGGTTATTTAACATAAATTTAACCTTATCTAAATAAAGTCGATCATTGAGATTATTTTTATTATTTTCACTAGTATTTCTCTTTAAACCAGAAGATGTAAACATTCTAAATTTATTTATCGCCTTTCTCGCCTTCGGCGCTTGTTAAAAAAACAAAACATCCAAAATATTATTATGTTTATTAAAAGTAGCAAAATTTCTTTTACCTAAATCATTATTATTATTACTATTAGAAACAAAGTCTTTTTTATATTTATTTAAACTATTTAAACTATTATTTTTTTTTTTTTCTGTTATTAATTTGTTTAACTAAAGCATCAGAAAAAGTATAATTATTAATTAAGTCTATTTTTTCATTCAATTTATCCAACACTAGATTTTTTTGTTCTAAAATTAGATTTGGATTTGAATATTCTAGTTCTTTTTGTTTTACCTCTATTTCTTTTTTTGATTTGTCTAATTCAGCTAATACATAATCTTTTGTTTTTGTTTCTTGATGCAATTCTTTATTCAATTCTTCTTGTTCTTTTCTTTTTATTTTAATTTGGTATTCTTGTTTATTAATATAGTGACTAAGCCTTTCATTTATAGTATTAAATTTCGGCTCACTATACTCAATTTCTTTGTTTAATTTTAATTCTTTTAATCTTTTTTTTTTCTTTTTTACTTTTTCTGTTAGTTGGACCCGAACTTTGTGTATAAAAATCTTTTGGGGGGTTTAACCTATTTTTATTGATTTCTGTTCTTTGTTCTTCAACATTTTTCTCTAAATCTGAGATATCTAACTTCAAACTATTAACACGTTGAATAAGTGTATCAATAATATCATTATGAATATTTTCTTTATTACTTTTTTCGCTTATATGATTCTCTATTTCAAGCTTTAGTCTATTATAATTAGATAAATAATCTTGTTGTTTACTATCTTTTGCTTTTATATTTTCTCTTACTATTTCCAAATCAAAAATTTGATTTCTCAACAAAAATATTATAAGTTTAGGACTCATAGATTGTTCATCGAGATTTAGCAATTTATTATTTAAATATTTTAATTTTTTAAAATTGAATTCTAATCTTTTTTGTGTGCTATCTATATTTGGATTTGATACTAGTCGGGTATATTCGATTCATCTGTGGATAGCTGCTATATCTTTCTTAAGTAAAGCATAATTTTGATTATTATGTTTATGTATTTTCCATATATTATTGTGTAATTCAGGATCTATTTTATTATTAGTATATATTTTATCTATATAAATTAAATGAGTATTTTTAATAGTATCATCTAGATCTGTAAAATAAAGAAAATTACTTAAATTTTTTTGTAGTGGAGATAACTTATGTCTTCTAGTATTAGACATTCCATGAATATATATACCTCTTTCTTTAAATAAAAAGGTCACAGTAGAGAGAGTCATATCTTCAAAAATTAAAATAGGGAAAGCTCATAGCTTACTAGTATTTCTATCTAAATAAGTATGTGGAGAAAAAACTGTATTAATATAACAACTTAAATATTTTCTGAAAAAGGTATCACAGGTAAAAACATAAATATTTACTTTTAACTTGTTATTAAGAACATTATTTAAAGTTATTACTTCACTTATAGAAGGTATTAATTTTTTTTTCTTTTCTTTTGTATCAGTATAATTACCTACTCCACCTCCAACTTCATATTCAAGTTCATATCTATAACCTTCTTTAACATTAGCTTCTAATTCAGAAGAAGCTACATAAAAAATATCCAATTGACCTCCTTCCTTAATCCAAGAAGAATTCTCCTGTAATTTACTTAAAATTATTTTATATAGTCATTTTTTTTTGTCATTTTCATCCTTTATTCCAGATGTCTGTAATATTAAACTAACAGAATAAAAAATATCTTTCCCAATACTGTTATTTTTATAACCCTCATCATTAGTATTACTTAAATCATATTTATTACTAGTAAGAGAAAAAACTAAATATCTAGTATTATTTTCATCTATAGCTTTATTAGAATATAATCCTTTAATACTTAACAAGTTATTTAAATTTTTATAATCTTTAGTTCAAATAATCTGATATCTCGTTTTTAACTCAATTCTTTCTCTTTCTCTATCCATAAAATCATAAGCATCTTCATTTTGATCCCTATAATAACGAACAGAACACAATAATCCACCTGGAGACCAACACCTAGCACAGCTTAAATTTGTAACTGAAGATAAAATTAAATTATTTTTATTTAAATTCAGTTTAATTACATTGAAATTATAGTTCATTTTTTTTGATTTTTTGATCTTATTTAAATTTAGAAGAGATTTTTTAAAAGATCTCTTAAAACTTTTTTTTATTATTTATTATTATTTTATAATATTCTGTAATAATTCACAGAGATATTTATTATATTATATAGAATGCCTCTATTAATAAAGAACTAGGAGGACTTTCGGTCTTTTATAAATTAACCTAGTTTTAGTACTTCCTCTACTCAAAAAACACAGACCAAAAACACAGACACTCGAGTTCGACTTATACTTTAATAGTCTTAAGTCTTGCTTATAAAATTATAATAAGAAGTTTAAGAAGTTATTTATTTTTAATTATTTATTTGTTAATAAGTTATTTATTTTAAATTTGATACAAAAAAAGCTTAAACAGCAACTGTACAATATTTATTTTTAAAAAAAATTTTTTTTTTTTCTCTGTATGCAGTATGCAGTATGCTGTATGCTCTTTGTTTCACCATTATATATTAGATAGCTAACTTTGACTGCTTTATGACACTATTTACACCATCTAAAAACCATCCACTATATTCCACGAGATGCTCCCCAACAGTACCACCAGCTTTTTTTTGAATTATTTTTCCCTTTTTTGTGCGCAGCGGCTTACTAGGTTGAACTAGCCTGGATATAAGAAAACAGGGCAACAGGGCTACAGGGCATCAGGGCAAGAGAGGCAAGAGGTCAACCATAATACAAACTTAGGGTTCATAAAAAGTCTGTAAATTGGGACTCTTTAGAAGTTAAAAATTTAATCCAGATATAACATTGAAAATGGTTCGTTAAGATATTATATACTTGGAATGTTAATACTTTTAAATACTTTAATACTTTAATACTATAGAATAATTTAATAAACTATACCACCTCCTTTGGGTAAATACCCTTACTAATCTTGAATTTAAAAAAAAACAAAAAAAGGGGTTAAAAGATCTATCAATTGATAAAAAACAAAAAAATCATTAGTATAAAATCTAAAAATTAAAATATTTGTCCCCAGGACCCATAAGGCTCAAGAGGCAAAGGCACTAGTAAGATTAAAACTAAATTAAACTAAGAAGATTTACTTTATTGTTTAGACTGAGAAAAATCTTAATCCCGTAAAATAGCTAAAATATTAACAAAACAAATCATTTTAGATGGAAAAATCATTAAAAACAGAATAAAAACAACAAAAATGCAAAAGTCAAAATAAGAACAACAGTTCATTGCTATTTTTATAAGAATAAAAAAAAATGCAAAAGAGGATAATTTAATTTACTGTTACTTTTGTTACTTTTAATTAATAATATAAATATACTAATTAGTAAGGAGATATATCAAACGCTATTAAAATACTGGGTACTAATATAATAAAGGATACAGCTACGGGTAATAAATTTAATCAACAAAGTGATATTAATTGATCATATCTTAATCGGGGTAATGTGGCTCTGAACCATACGAAAAGAAAAGTAAAAATACACGTTTTTAGTCCTAGGATTACAGATTGTAAATTCAAAATAGAATCATTAATAAAAAGTTCAGGGAAGTTATACCCTCCTAGGAACAATATCGCAGAGATACTACTAAATAAGACTATTGAAGAATATTCTCCAAGGAAGAAAAATACAAATGGCACTGAGGAATGTTCTGTAAAGAAACCTGCAACTAATTCAGATTCCAAAATCCAAAATACTTCTAATGAAGAAAAAATCAAAGTTCTTGATTATTTAATTTTTATTATACTATCTTTATTTAATAATATTTTACCTGATTTTAAATATATACCATATACCTTACCTATAGTGGAATTATTAAGATTAAAATCTAAAATACTTAGCTATATCTGATGAAAATTCTATCTGATGAAAATTCTATCTGATGAAAATTCTATCTGATGAATAAAAGTTTTTATTAAATTATTGTCTAAATCATACAGACCTATAGATAAATTACTCTTAGCCAAAGACAATTTTAGTTTAGATTCTATAGAGTTTTATTTTATTTTTTTCAAACATAGGATTTAAATTACCGGGTTTACTTAATTTAGATAAAGCAAAACTAGTTTGTGTTTTACCCTACATTGGGTGATTAGATTTATCTATATATCTATATATCTAAGTTTCATCGTTTCATCTTTTCAATAGCTTCTTTTCAATAGCTTCAAGAGTATTCTTATAACCTAGTAAATAGCTTCTTTTTATATAGTATCTGTATCCAAATAATAAATTCAAATTTAGATCTACATATTATATTTATTGATACTTCTTTTTAATCTACTATTATAATCCCTAGCTTTAAGATAAACCATTAATCTTTTGTATAAATCTTTACTAGAACCAATGTATTGTTTAAAAATTTTACTATCATAAGTATTAATTAAACCATAAACACCTCCAACTCTATGAAGTTCCGATTTAAATTTATCAGGAAAGGATATATTTTTATATGTTTTAAGCGGTATAATCTCAGCAATAATCAGGTCCACAAATTTTAGTGTATTATAAAATAAACAGAGTTTTTAATATCTTTAATTACACACAAATAATATAAGATAAAAAATTAAAAATATAAACATTTTCATTTAGCCTTTAATAGAAATATTCAAGAAGGACTATATCATATAAAATATTGTACCCTAGCATATAATACAGGCCTTAATTTAGAAGCGGCATATTTTGTTAAAAATAAATATAAATATAAACTGAGGTATCAATATATTTAATGTCCACGTATAGTCTCTGAAGATCCTACTAAATTATAAATTATAAAATATAAATTATATATAATCTTTTGTTTCCTGCTGATAGCCCATTGTAATATCTTTAAAATTTTCACTATCTAATTTTACGCTTTCACTTTACTCCGTTAATAATTTAATAAATAAGGCCGCAGTATAGTGATAAAGTGTCCATTGATTTTATTTAGATGAGTAATTAAAGTTTTAGAAGTTTCCAGCATATAGCGAACTTTATAGAGGCCAAATCTTAATTAGAAGACCTGATTAGCCTCTTGTAAATCAAAAGGAGTTCTAGAAGTTTCGGCAAGTACAGCAATAAAATAAAAAATAAACACAGGAAGTACAGGAACTATAAACCATATAGATTGTTGTATTTCTATAATAGTAATATAATTTAAACTACCGCTTAATAAAATTATTATTAATATTGCAGAACTTAAAATTATCTCATAAGAAATCATAGCAGCAGTGGATCTTAAAGAACCTAAAAAGGCATATTTAGAATTAGCAGACCAACCCGCTAATAAAATTCCATATACTCCTAAAGAAGATAAGGCTAAAGTATATAATATCCCTAAACTTAAATCGGATAAGACTAGTCCTTGACCAAAAGGTATTACAGCCCACTAATACTTCAATTTAATTATTTTTATAGTTGAAAATATTTTTAATTATAAATTATAACTAGTTAAATTTAAGTCTTTGATTAAAGACCTATTTTATAATTCATAGAAGGAATTACATAAATTTTTATTAAATCTATTAAATAAGGTAATGATGATTTGTTAATTCTTATCCTATAAGCCCGATTTTTGTTTAACAGTGCACAAGATAAATTGAACTTATTTTCTAATATTGAAATTAAGTGTTACACCTCTACCTTAGAAAAAGAATCAGTACACAGAACTAATTAACCTTTAGCTTTATTAAAGGATCCATCATCCATAATTCAGTAAGCTAATGAAACAGGGGTTAATCTTAAATAACTATTTTTAGGTCAAATTTGAATGTTTTAACATAAAATTCTTCATTAACCCAATTAAAATAAGTATATTTTAAAGTACTAAAACCAATATCCTTATGTAAACCTTTAGTTAAATTATTTAATTTTCTGTTATAAATTTTTGGTTTTAACATATTGTTTAAAGATTGAATACAAATGATAAATTAATTTTTTTGTTTGTTCTTTAAAGACATATAAAATCGTAATCTGGTATTACCTTTAAAATGAGTACGTTCTGCTGTTAAATCTCCTAACATTGAACCAAATATCACTTCTTTTTGATAATCAGTCAAATCTGAAGCAGGAGGAGTTTTAGGTCCTTTTCTCCTTAAATTAACAATCCCTTTCTGGATTCCTTAATATACAGGAATAGAGTTTAAATAAAAAAATTCACTATTATAATTTAATATTTTTAAAAATATACCCAACTATTTAATATGAAGAAATTTTGGACTATATCTTTAATATAAAGTTACAAAACTTACCTTATACTATTTCACGTGTAGTCTCTGAGGATCCTACTCTTACAAAACAATGTATTATTTTTGGTTTCCTGCTGATTATCCATTGTATTAAACTTTAAATTATTACTAATATAGAGAGTATTAAAGTTATTAGGACGTCCCAGCATATAGTGAAATTTTAATTAGGCCAGGGTTAATTAACCTAATAAACTAAATACTAATGTAGAGACAGGGGCTAAATAAAAAATAATTTTATTAGATTGAGAAGGTATAACTGTTTCTTTTAAAATTAATTTTAAAGCATCAGCAAAAGGTTGAAGAATACCATAATAACCTACAGTATTCATGGCGATCAAATTTATCATACAATTACTACGTTATTTAAGAGTCCATAGGGAAGAGGTATTTAATTATCTTCCTTATACCTTCTTTAATCTCCTTAATTTTTTTTTTTGTTTTTTGTTTGTTTTTTTGTTTGTTTTTTTTTAAGCCTAATGTTGTTAAGTGATCTTTAGTTTTCATTAATTCAGCAACTCTTTTGAAATCTAAATAATCTTGAAGCTTTACTCCAATTATCTGATATTTATCGAAAAAAGGAATAATTTTAAAGATCAGGTCATTATAACTAACAACCGTGTAGTCTATTCAAGTAGAATTTTTGCTTATAGCACCACAATCTAAATAATCTATAAAACTTTTCATTAACTCTTTATCTCTTACATGTTGAGATATTTTAAAAAATAAAGATATTTGAATACCTAATTTAGATCTACTTGAAATTTGAAATTTTACATGAAAACACCCTTCTCCACTACTAAATCCTGTTAATCAATTTGGGTCCATAATTTTTTGATTTTCTACTAACATTTGCTTTTCATTTCGCAAATGCAAAAGAGGTCTTTCTATTTTTCTAATGTCTGGAAAATTTGTTTTTAATTCTTCAGATAAGCCTAAATTTAAATAGCCCTTGAGTGCCAGAATTTTATGTAAGCCTTCTAATGTTAAATGCTCTTTATTATTAATTAGGTCTATTATTTTTTTAAATAAAATAAAGTCGGCTTTTTTTTTGAGTGATTAACATTTGCTTTTCATTTCGCAAATGCAAAAGAGGATACTGATAAAAATGTGGTATTATTATACCATTTAAATCTTTTAAAGAAGCTACTCGATATTGAACACTATCTTTACTTTGAGGTGAGATTGTCCCCACTCCTCCAAAGTAAGATTTAATTAAATCTAGTATTTCTCTGTCTTTTTTATGAAGACCTATTGAAAATCTTGGTTTAACTGTTCATTGAGTTACGTTTTTGGGTTCTTTTGAAATTAAGATTATAACATTTGCTTTTCATTTCGCAAATGCAAAAGAGGACGCCTCAGCATCTGAAAACCCACTTACAAAATAAGGATCCAAAGGAGTTCTACCATAAGTAGATTTAAAGTCAGAATTTGAACTATAATATTTGTTACCTCTATTTAATTGTTTAGAAGGGATTTTGACTTGATAACGACTTTCGCCGCCCATTAGAGTACACCTTAACCTCGTAATAAATCCAAAGTAACTACCGTCTACTCGTTGCTCTTTTACTGATTTATATTTTAAATCTGATTTAGATCCGCGATTGCCCATTTTGTTTTCACTCATACTATAGCTTATTACCTTACATGAGTATTTACTTCATCCACTTATAGCCTTTCGGATATAGTTTGGTACTATAGTCTTTAGGGTGTCCCCGGAATTTGGCAGTTTAACCCATAAAATTGATTTCCCAAATCACTTGACAGGTCCTACTCTTCTTTGATGTGCGGCTAATTGTTTTCTTTCAATAATGGTCATGAAAGCAACACTCAATAAAACAGGTAAAATTATACTTAAAACATCGGCTAAGTTAAATAAGAGACTCCCTAGATTTGCTATTAAAGACGTTGTTACAAATGTAACCATTGCATTGAAAATATTTTTTTATTTTTCTCTTAATATTAATTGTTAACCTTGACCTAGTTGTCCTAATTATCTCACATTCCAATTGATCATTTTTGCTAAACCATACGTAAAGACCCATCAACAGTTGCCTTGATGCCCGTGTGCCCTGTTGCCCTGTTGCCCTGTTGCCCTGTAGCCCTGTTCCCCTGTTGCCCTAGCGCAGTAGTACAACTCAGCAAGGGCGGTGTTTGTACTCTGATTGACTAAAATTAAGAACGCAACAGCAAGGGCGCTGTTTGTATTCTTATTGACTAAAAATAAGAACGCATCAGCAAGGGTTTGCATCAGCCTACGCAACTGCAAGGGTTGGCATAACTCACAAGCAACCTTTACTTTAGCCTTAAGCAATGCAACAGGGGAGAAAAGGGAGGCCAAAGAGGAGGCAAGAGATGCAACAGAGGAGTGTAATTTATTACTTAATAATTGACCTCCCTGTAAGCTGGGGCTTTAGCCCCTTTATAACCAAGGGGTATTTACTCCTAAATAACCAGGCTAAAACTGTGGCTGTTTAGGTACAGCTAGAATGACAAATTAGAATGATTGTTTTAATTATCAAGGTAAATATAAAAATTAAACCCCCACTTGTTAGTCTTGTAAACAAGGTGTCCTATTGAAGCTAATTTATTAGTTAAGTCTTTTCTTATTTAAATAAACCATGCCCTTGCCTTTAAAAAGAAGGGTTCTTATTTATACTTTTCACTTTTTTCTTTTTTGTTTGTTTTTTTACAAAGTCCCTCTGGTCTAATACCGATCAGGCAAATGTCCTTAGTTTCAGAATAAAAATAAAAACCAATGAACATGAACAGCAAATGTGATTAAAAATTAAATTTGGAAAACGACTTAATTAACTTAGAATGGATTAATGAAGGATTAAATTAATTATATTTAAATCTTTTTTTAAGAGTTGTTTGTATTTTTTTATTTTTATTTAACACATTCTAATTATTTATTGTTATTTTTTGTTTTTGTTTTTTTCCCTTTAGCCCACTATGGTAATTACTTTTGCATTTGAATTGAACTTTTGCCTCTCTTGCCTCACCTGTTGCATTGCTTAAGGCTAAAGCTGCTTCACTTGCTTATCAGGCACAAGGTGAGTAGGCCTTTGCCCTGGCACTAGTGGCTTCGAGCAAATTTATTTTTATTCAGAATACCAACCCGAACCGCAATTTTTTGTTCTTATTTTTACTTTTGCATTTTTATTCTTTGTCTCGCTTGCTCTAGAGGCAATTGTTCTTAGTTCTTTTTTAACACTAATAACCCACTACTCTTACATCGCTTTATTTAGATTTAGACTTTTTTTATTATTATTTTTAGTTGACCTTTGCTACTTTCTATTTTTACTATTCCCTTATATTTATATGTTTTATGTTTTATTTATTTTCTTTTGTTATTCTTTTTTTACTATTTGACTATTTTTAGTTTAGTTACTATTTTAAATAAAAGCCTTATTCATCAATATTTTTAGTTTAAAGGGTGGTAGATAAATAAAGGGGTAAATTTGAGCCTCAGCAAAAGGGGTTTAAACCTAAAAACAACTCCCTACTGTGTAATTAGACCGCAAGTATGTTATTACTTAATTAATTGACCCTTGTTCTTATTTTTATTATTACTTTTGCAATTTCAACTTTTGCATTTTCAACTTTTGCACAGCACTTTTGCCTTTTTTTACTAAACTTTTCAGGGGAGTAAATAGGGGATCAAATGTTCTAAAAATAAGAATAAAACAAGAGGGGGTTAAAGTTAAAGAATAATTTACCACCAGGGATTTGCAGAGTTTTTGTTTTTTTTTTTGGGGGGGGTCGGAGGCCTCCGGATGGCACAGGCAAATTTAAGCTAAACCAGCCGACTACGCTTTTCTGAGTATAAACTAGCCTTAGGATAACTCAACCCAGTCCAGCAAAACATAGCAAAGGTCACTTATATTTAAATATTAATAATTAATTTATCAATTCCACAACTTAGGCCCCTTAACAGGCCCCTTAACAGGCCCTTAACAGGCCCCTTAACCAAACTAAAGTATGCAACAGGTTCAGTTCAGGATAAAATAGCCATTAGCTGCTATATAGTTTAAATTAAATTAAATTAAATTAAATTAAATTAAATTAGATTAAATTAAATAAAAATAAATTAGAACGCTTTTATCTTAGTGCTTTCTTTAATTGTAATTGGCGTTGCTACAAAGCTAGACTAAGCTATGTAGGGCTTAGTCTTATTCTTATCAGTAGCTCCATCCATTAAAGTATTTTCTCATATACCAATAAATGGAACTATTAGAATAAACCAAGAAAAATAACAAGCTGTAGCTATTAGACCTAATTCAACATAAGGTGAATCAAATTAACTAAAAGTTCAATTACTTTTGAGTTATCAACTTTTTAATATAGAAGGTTTTATTTAGGTAAAGTAAAGGCATACCATCAGCTAATCTTCTTGAAATTTTTTGTTGTTTTTTTTTAGATACTTTGAAAAAGTTTGCAACTTCTTGTAAACTCAATGATGAAGAAAAAGGTTTATTAAGATGATCCAAAATTTGAAATTTTACATAGCCACCTCTGCTTTTATCTATTAAAACATAAGTATCAGCTAAAAGTTTTTGAACCTGTAGATCTAACTGTTCAAGAGCTAGTCTATTTTTTTATATTAAGTCCCAGGCATAAGAACATTCTTAACTGAAAATATGTTCAATCATTCATTCTACTTGAAAGAGACTCGCATATAATACCTGCTTAGGCTGGTTAAGTTGTTTTCCCCTTAATTTGATTAAAACTATTGTAATCCTTGAAACTATCTTCTTTCTTACTGAAAAAAGTTCAGTATTCTAAAAAAGGTATAAATATTTTTCTAATATAAGTCGTCATAAGTGAGATTTTAATGATACACATATTTTCTGGTAAACTTTTCTCCCTTAATTGAATATGTTTATCTAGTCCTTTAAAACATCTCATATTGTTTGGAATTAAACTCATTAAGAAGTTATAAATACCGACAAGAACAGGTTTTTGTATAGAAGTTAAACCTAATTCAAAATGTTGAGTTAATTTGTTTTTTAGTTAAAAAGAACCTTCTTTTCTATTCTATTCTCCCTTTTGTTCTTATATCTAGGCTTGGTTGGTTGGTAGGTAGGTTGGTAGGTAGGTAGGATGGTAGGTTGGTAGGTAGGCCTATGGCCAACCAACCTACCAACCTTCCATCCTACCAACCAACCTTCCTACGCAACAGCAAGGGTTCTATTAAACCTATTAACCAATAAGGAGTAATCTTAATATTATGATTTGGGGATGGAATAAAATTATTTCTTTTTTTATTCATGGAGTTTTTTCTGTGTAACACAAAACTTAAAATTTGATCCTTAATATTTGAGTCTAGGATTCCTTTTTTATAATCAGCATATCCAAAATAGGCTTTTCTTCAAGCAAGTTAATTTAATTGTTTAGTTGTATTTAAGGGCTACTTGTCAAAAATATTTATTATTTTTAATACATCATAATAAACTTCCCATACTGATGTTAGTTGATCTTTTTCTGGTCAAATACTTTCTATACTTATTGGATATAGTTTACCTAAACCTAACTATTTCTAATATAAACAAACTAATAAAGGTCTATCATTTATATGCATTCCTATTCTAAATTTAAATTTAAAACTACAATTCCCTCTGTGGTCCTGAGTAATCCCTCTGTGGTCCAGAGTAATTTGAAAATTGGAATCACCATCTGACAAACCTTTTAAATATTCATATTAAATATTCATATTAAATATTCATATTAAATATTCATACAAATCAGAGTTACTTATCCTATCTCTAGGATCTTGTTTATTTAAGCTCTCCCCTTGGCTAGTACAAGAACTGAAGTCCCGTCTTACCCGCCTATTGGCAGGATTAAGTATGAGTCATTCGGAGTTAATGATTTAGCACTAAAGACATAAAACCCTCTAGTTTGGTTTTTTAGCTTTAAGATTATTCTTAAAGTTAGGTTTATGTTTTCTTCTCTCTAGGGTTACAAAAAAGAAGGTACAGGGGGTGAGTAATTAAAACTTTTTCTTTTTAGATTTTTTTTTTTGTTTTTTTTTTTTTGGTTTTAAAATTTACTTTC
>Ga0193702_1000117_pt1 | contig 32610 bp, 25 predicted proteins | sample U3a1metaG_FD_143060 | JGI IMG/M metagenome (GOLD analysis project Ga0193702, IMG submission 143060) | Soil microbial communities from a riparian zone of the East river system, Colorado, United States - U3a1 | ecosystem: Environmental > Terrestrial > Soil > Riparian zone | place: USA: East River... | reverse complement strand
ATTATTGCGGCTTTGGTGCAGCACGTCGCGCACCCAGTTAAACGCCGGCACCATAGCATAGGTATAATGCCCGCCAATAAACAACACATAGCAATGCAGCAATATAAATACGTAAGTTAAGGTAGTAAACTGAAACCGTTTATAGGTAGCAACCAATACTATAAACCCAATAATACCCGGGAAAACTTCCAATATCCACGTAAAATAATCATGCGGGTTTATCGCCGAAATAATAAGGCCGGCAAAGAACAGGAAAACTAACAGGGCGTGCTTTTTCATACCCCAAGGTACAGAAATTTAAATAGTTACAACCTAATATTCGCCGGCCTGTAAGTCGCATCCTTTTGTATCCGCTCGGGCACAGACTCATCAATAAACTGGTTCGAGTTTTTCAGCGTATTTACCTTCCGCCAAATCTTCCCGAATATCCAGTACATCGCCGTGTACGAATTGAGTAAAGCGCCAAACGGGTTTGGTGCAAGGTCTTTAAACTTATCTTCATTAAAACATAGGCCGGTCAATTTCGCCTTGCCTATCATCCAGTGCAGGGTAAGGTTGCTTAATCCACGGTCGGTATATCCCCCGCCAATATTGGCATGGAAACCCGAGAACCAGCGCTGTTCCAGCACCGTTGTTGCCCCATGCTCGGTATTATCGCTCAATTGCCATAGCGTGGGCCTGAAGAGCCTTCTCCGCTCATCAACCGCCAGGGCATGGTAGGCATAATCTATAGTGCTGCTCAACTTTACATCATGAAACTTATAGCGCCGGTTATACAAACTAAACCACGGGAAAGGGATGCCCAAACTGCCAACCGTATCCCATACACCAATGAATTTTATACGGGTCACGTTTTCAAAACAATAGTTTTTCCTAAAAGCGGTCATTTTATCAGAGTCGGGCGCGGTATGTTTGCTATGCTTACGGTAAAGTGAATAGGCTTGGTCGGTCAAATGCAAAAACTCCGGTTTAAGGATTCCGCAATTGCGGATAAACCCCGCCACGCTGCGGGCGGTATAAGCGCCACGGCTAAAGCCGAATAAATAAATGGGGTCGCCCGGTTCATAATTCTGTACCAGGAAGGTATAAACGTCTATGATCTTTTTATCAATACCCGCGCCGGTAAGGCCGCCTATCAGTTTATCTTTAATACCATGATCGGCGCCTACACCTGTATCATAAGTTTTTAGCTGCCTTATCCCGTCCTCCCCCTGTTCAAGTATGGCATCATACAACAGGCACACGTTCGAGTCCACAGGTATGCCGTGGATCTTTTCTCCGGGTTTATCCCATGTACCATCCGTGCAGGCAATAAGGCGTTTCATACTCTTTAAGCTGTCTAAAGATAAAAAATATTTTATTGCAATAGCTCCGGGCAAACAAAAACCCGCTATGCAAACTAAAACAACTAAACGTTGTTAAGCAATTGTTAACTATAACAAAAGCAGCCAATTGAAAAAGGTCATACTTGCAGGATTATGTTTACTGGCACTTAAAGCAAATGCCAGGGTTACTGATACCGCCCAAAACAAGCTTGCCGACTCCATAAAAAAAGAGGCGCCGGCCGCTGCCGATACGGTAAAGCATTTATATAATAAACCGGGGTCATTCCTGGTTCCGGCTGCTTTGGTGGGTTATGGTGCGTTATCATTTGTAGTAAAGCCTATACGCAATTTTGATTATTACGTAAGGGGGCGCATCGCGATAAGCGATCCTAATTACAATTCAAAACTGGATGATTATTTGCAGCTATCCCCCGTTGTATTGGTATATGCCTTAAACCTTGCCGGCGATGAAGGTAAAAACAGGTTTGTTGACCGCACCGCGTTGCTTGCCCTTTCGGCCGGTATCTTGACCGTTACCGATGGTTTAAAATACCTTGCGCACCGTGACCGTCCGTATGGCACCGACCCGCTTTCGTTCCCCTCCGGCCACACCGGCGCCGCTTTTATGGCCGCTGAATATTTAGCACAGGAGTATGGCGACAAGTCTCCGTTATATGGTGTGCTGGGTTACACCATTGCTACTACTACCGGCGTTTTAAGGATGTATGGCAGGGCCCATTGGTTCAGCGATTGTGTGGCGGGTGCCGGTTTCGGCATACTATCAACCAAATTAGCCTATTTGGTTTACCCCTATCTTCGCAGCAAATTGTCGCATACAGACAAAAAAGGAAGAAGCACCATGGTTATGCCCACTTACCAGGATGGCGCGCCGGGCTTAGCATTTGCTATGCAGTTATAGTGACATAATTTCTTTTTATTACTCCCCGCTCCGGGCAAATTATAAAAAAGACACCTGACAAGATATCGGTGATTTTTCCAATCAACAAAGTTGAACATAAGTAGATAAATACACGGTCGCTTACCTATAAATACTTAGTATTTATTTATTAAAATATGACAACATAGTGTAATAATAACACATTTACTATAGGTAATACCATTCTTTTACAAATCATAATTTATTTTACGGGCAATAAAAAAAATAATAAAAAAACTTTTTATTATCAAAAAACCTTGTGTATGTTTGTTCAACAAGGTTGAATAAAGGTATACCTTATCTCAAACAGGTAAACATAGTCAACTTCGTGCTAACCAATTAACTTATACAATGAGTACAGTAAAGGGGCAAGCCCTTACCTGTGCTACTTAATCAACTAACCAATCAATTATGCAGAGATTTAGACTAAAACTATTAAGAGGGGATTGTTGCATGCTGGTATTAGCAATACTCCTTGGCTTAATTTCTTACACTGCTAAAGCACAGGGTGATCTTTTAACAGTAAAAGGCACAGTAAAAGAAGCTGCAACCGGCAACCCTTTACCCGGTGTAAAAATAACCGGGGGCAGGCAACCGGTAGCCACTACTGTTGACGGTACATTTTCGGTACAGGTTCGTAAAGGAGGTGTACTTACATTTTCCAGTATTGGTTACGAAAATCAACTGATAACCGCAAATACTGCAGATCCCTTACAGGTGACTTTGGCCGCCAGTAAAACTGCCCTTAACGAGGTGGTGGTTGTAGGTTATGGCACACAACGCAAAGCAGTTGTTTCCGGTGCGGTTAGTACCATACAGGCTGCCGACCTGGAACGTACACCCGCCGTAACCACATCAAACGCTTTAACAGGCATACAGGGGGTTAACTTACGTTCGGTAACAGGTAGGCCGGGATCAAGCACCACTGTACAGATACGTAATATGGGTACTCCCTTGTATGTAATTGATGGTATCCCGCAAAGCGAAGGCCAGTTTAACGAGATAGGTTTGGAAGATATCGAAAGTATTTCCATTTTGAAGGATGCATCAGCAGCTATCTACGGTTTCCGGGCATCAAACGGAGTTGTGCTGGTTACTACCAAGAAAGGAAAGAATAATGAAAAAAGCACCTTAAACGTAAGCAGCTATTACGGCTTGCAGGATGTAAGCCGGTATATTACACCCTCAAATGCGTACGAATATGAGCGGGCACTTGACTACGCAGATCAAAACGCAGGTAATACACCGTCCGTATCCGCAGATGTCTTACAAAAATGGAAGGACGGCACTGATCCGGCTTATAAAAGCACCAATTATCGTGATGTTATCCTGCTAAAAAACGTACCGCAAAGCTACATTAACATGAATGCCAGCGGCGCTACCGATAAAATGAACTATTATTTTTCAATAAGCGACCTTGACCAGGAAGCAGTATTGAAACAATATAATTTTACGCGGCAAAATTTCCAGGCCAACATGGAAGGTACCATCACTAAATATTTAAAAGTGGGCGCTAACCTTAGCGGGCGTATAGAATCGAGGCATAACGTCGCTTCAACAACTACGCCATCGGTTACCTATGACAATCCATTCCTGGCTATCTTAACTATGTGGCCTACCGAGCATATGTATGCAAACGATAACCCTAACTATATTAATGCAAATATTAACAACCCTTCGCGTAACCCGCTAATATATGATCAGAATGTAGTAGGGTCTGAAGATAATATCTGGAACAACTTTGCAAGTATATTTTATGCCACAATAACGTTGCCCTTTGGTTTAACCGCAAAGGCTACTTATTCATATAATTACAAACAAAACAAAAACGAGCTTTTCAGGAAGAATTTCACCACCTATAGTTATGTGCCGGCTACCGACACGTATTTACCTGATCCGTTTACGCTGGCCCTGCGTGATAAATACCGGGAAGAGATAAAGGAAAACTTTGCCCAGTTCCAGTTAAATTATGCCAAGGCATTTGGATCGCACCACATATCGGCTTTAGCCGCTTATGAATACCAGGCATCTACCGATGGAACACTGGATATCAATTCCATACCGCCAACCAATGTATTGCCCATAATTAACCAAACAGAAATAACCACGTTTAGTAATACCGAAACAGATTCTAAACGGGCATCGTTTATTGGTAAGTTTGATTACGATTATCAATCAAAATACTTACTTGAACTTTTAGGACGATATGATGGTACTTCGCTTTATACCGATACCAAACGATTTGGCTTTTTCCCGGGTGTTACCGGTGGATGGCGCGTATCCGAAGAGAAATTTATTAAAGACAAATTTCCAATCATCAGTAATTTAAAGTTACGCGCATCGTGGGGAAGGACAGGTTCTGAACAAGGTGTTAACCCTTATGCCTATTTAGATGGAGGTTCATACGGTAGCGGTAGCTATGTGTTCGATCCGGGTAAGGTAACCACAGGTATTGCCGCACGCGGCTTACCGGTAACCAATATTACCTGGGTAACCAGCACATCAATAAATTTCGGAGTGGATGTAGGTATTCTCAACAATAAACTAACCGGCGAATTTGATGTATTTCAGCGCAAACTTACCGGTATAGCCGCCTCGCGTTATGACGTATTAATACCTAGTGAGGTTGGCTATACGCTGCCTTTAGAAAACCTGAATTCGGAAGCCACAAAAGGCATAGAAGCAAAAATAACCTGGGCAACTACAACAGGCAAAGTATCCTATTCCATAAGCGGGAATGCCACATTGGCCCGTCGCGAAATTCTTGATCTGTATAAACCAAGATATGGAAGCGCAATAGACGAATACAGGAACCGGACAGCTAACCGGTTTGCCAATATTTATTGGGGATACGAGGCTATAGGCCAGTTTCAATCTGTAGACCAGATAAAAAAATATAACGTGGATAATGATAACCAGGGTAACCGTACTGAATTACCGGGGGATATTATATTTAAAGACCAAAATGGCGACGGTATTATTAATACGCAGGACGAAAGGCCTATTGGTTATAATACAGGCGCTACGCCATACCTAACCTTTGGTTTAAATACAAGTGTAAGTTATAAAGGCTTTAGCTTGATGACAGATTGGGCCGGCGCAACAATGCAATCCTATTATCGTGCGCTGGAAACACAGATCCCCTTCCAGGCAAATCACAATGCGCCCGAGTATTTGTTTACAAATGTTTGGCACCGCGCGGATGTATTTGATCCTAACAGTACCTGGATACCGGGCGATTATCCTGCCGTTCGTAAAGCCACGCCGCGTACTTACACGGCAACCAGCTCGTTCTGGATGAAAAATGTAACTTACTTAAGGCTTAAAAACTTGCAGCTGGGTTACACATTTTCATCTGCTATGCTAAGCAAGGTGCACATATCAAAACTCAGGGTATATTTCACCGGTACAAATATGTTTTCGTTTGATAACGTGAGGGATATCGGGATAGACCCGGAGATTTCGTTTAACAGCGGGCTGGTATATCCAAACTTAACAGTATATACTATTGGCATGAATTTAACCCTTTAATTTTAGACAATATGAAACTTATAAAAAAATTACTGGTGTGTATAATATTACTTTTACCGGTAGTATCCTGTAAAAAACAAAGTCTCGAAACATTGCTGGATACACAATCGCCAACTATATTACCCTATAGCCAGATATATGCCGATCCGGCATTGATAAACGATGTACTGGCCAATCTTTATAACCGGTTGCCTAAATACGCATCGGTATCGGTTACGCCCGAAAACTTCACAACCTTTGACGAGGCAATATGGACAGGCTTAAATAACTCTGACCTTGAAGCCAGGAATAACCTGCTTAATTATGCGTATACCACCTGGAGTATATGGGATTATACGTATGTACGCGATATTAATGTGGCCATAGATAACGTAAATGCCGCACCCACCACGGTTACGGTTACCGCTGCTTTAAAAAAGCAATGGATTGCCGAGTTGCGTTTTTTACGTGCCATGGATTATTTTGAAATGGTAAAAAGAATGGGCGGTGTGCCCTTAGTTACCACGCAACTACTTTATAATTTTAGCGGCGATCCGTCTTATCTTCAATTACCCCGCAATAAAGAATCAGAAATATATGATTTTATTGGCAGCGAAATTGACGCGATAACACCCGACCTGGCTAACAATAAAGGCAACCAGCGGCGCGCTTCTAAATACGCGGCATTGGCTTTAAAGTGCCGTGCCATGTTGTACGCAGGGTCAATTGCAAAATATAATAATACACCGGGCTTAACCAATACCTCTACCCCGGGTGGCGAGGCAGGCATACCGGCTTCAATGGCCGCCGGTTATTATCAAAAATCATTAGATGCTGCACGGGATATTATTGCTAACGGAGGCTATTCTTTATATAAGAATAATACCGCCAACCTGGGCGAAAACTTTTACGAGGCCCTCACCAATAAGGCAACCAATACCGAAGTGATATTAGCTCAGGATTTTCTAAAATCTGCCGGCAGCAAGCATTTATTTACCTTTAATAACATTCCCCGTTCAATGTTCGAAGACGGTGGTAACGGCTCGTCAAGCACCTCACCTACCTTAAACCTGGTAGAAAGCTTTGATAATTTAGATGGTACCCCGGGAACATTAAAAGGAGTAGGCACAGGCAGTAATACCGCCGCTGGCCAGGCCAACTGGATATTCTATAACAACATACAGGATATATTTGCCAATAAGGATGCCCGTTTGTATGGTACTATCATATATCCCGGGGCAACTTTTGCCGGCAAAACAGTACAAATGCAGGCTGGAGTTTACGTATGGAATGCAACCACAAATAAATACGACCGTACAGAAGGCTCATTAAATAGCAATTTTACCGATGGTAAATTATTAACCGGCCTGGATGGGCCCCACCGGACTACCACGTTTGTATCAAATACCGGTTTTTACCTGCGCAAGTATGTAGATAATGCGCCAGGAGCCAGTACATCAAGTATCCAGAGTGATACCTGGTGGGTTATATTCAGGCTTGGTGAAGTGTATTTAAACGCCGGCGAGGCCGCTTATGAGCTTGGTTTAACCAGCGAAGCACTTACAGATATTAACCTGTTAAGGCAAAGAGCAGGCTTCCCCGCAAACAGCTTAACATCATTAACCATAGCTAAAATACAGAATGAACGCAAGGTAGAGTTGGCTTTTGAAGATCAGCATCTTTGGGATTTGATACGATGGAGAATTGCCGACCAGCTTTGGGATGGCACAACAACCAATCCAAACTCTAATATGTACGGGCTTTATCCTTATCGCATAATTCGCCCGGGTAACCCTGTTGATGGTAAGTATGTGTTTGATAAATTTATAGCACCCAGGTTTAAAGCGCCCAGGTTTTTCAGGCCGGGAAATTATTATTCACAAATTTCTCAGACAGTGCTGAACAATAACCCCAAAATTGTACGTAACCCATTCCAATAAAACTGAAAGTATTATGAAAATTAAAAATTATATATACAGCATTTTTATACTTAGCGCGCTATTGATCATCGGCTGCGCCAAGGATAATCTTAAAGCCCCAACCCTAATTGTAAGCGGGCATGTTGTTGGTGCCGGTGTACCTATAGGTACCCGGTCGGGCGGTGTTACTTTTGAAGTATGGCAGCATGGTTACCAGCTATTTACTAAGATACCTTTACCTATAGACGAAAACGGTAAATTTTCGGCCCAACTATATGAGGGCAATTACCTGTTTGTGCGCGCGAAAGGCGCCGGCCCGTGGGTTGACGTTCCGGACTCTATAGCCGTTGCCGTACACGGCAACATGACATTTGATATACCGGTTGACCCTTACTTTATTGTTACAAACGTAACATGTGTAAAAAATGGCGCTAACGTAGATGCAACCTTTACCATACAGCGTGTAAATACCGCTATAGGGATGGAACTGGTGAAATTGTATATCGGCCCTAATTTGATCATCGATCAGAATAATAACTCTGCCAATATATCGGCTGCTGCTGCCGCTGTTAATATTACGCAGCCTGTGAAACTTAGCGTAGTAATACCTGCTGCCATAGCTTCGCAGGATTACATATATGCAAGGGTGGGCGTTAAAACCTTAGGCATTGCCGAATATATGTATTCGGTACCCATAGTAGTGCCGTTAAAATAATTGTAAAAACCACATATAAAATATTTCAGACATTAGAATAGGATTAAAACTCATATTAAAATGAAACCGCACATATCTATTTATATATCTTTACTTCAACCCGGTTGATTAATGTTCAACTAAAAACAGTCAAGATAAATTTATACTATGTCAAACAAAGTAAATTCACAATTGGAAATAGGTAGCAGGATAAAAATTTTACGGATCAATCAAAAGCGGACCATGCAGGATATTGCAGATAGCAGCGAAATATCCAAGAGCATGATCTCGAAAATTGAGAACCAGAAAACCATACCGTCAGTGGCAACGCTTGTTAAAATAGCTAAAACACTGGGTACCAATATTTCCAATTTATTAGAGCATGATGGATGGTTAAATGCAATAATAACTACGAAGCAAACAGCCGAGGAGAATTTAACCATAACAGACAAAGGATATGCTATCTATCCTTATGCTTCAGAGTATCATGAAAAGAAAATGCAGCCATTTTTGTTTGTTGCAAAAAAAGGGCATGTTAAGCAGCACCAGCTGTCGCACGAAGGGGAAGAGTTTATACACGTTATACGCGGAGAAATGAAAATGCAGATAGGCGATACTGAATATCTTTTAAAAGAAGGCGATAGCCTGTATTTTAACACATTGCAAAAACACGGTATTTTGCCGGTGTCGGATGAGGTAGTTTATCTTGATATTTTTGTTTAACATCAATTTATAATATTCATTAAAAAAGGTAATTAATTATTAAACCACTAAAATAATATGTTAATAAAAAAATACGCTTTAATAAGCGTTTTAACGTTGCTTACCAGCGCATTTGCTAAGGCACAAACCGCAAAACCTGCCGAGATCAACGTTGATCTTGCCAAAGAAAAGGCTGTTATGAAACCCGTATGGGCATGGTTTGGGTATGATGAACCCAACTATACCTATATGAAGGATGGCAAAAAGCTGCTTTCAGAATTAGCAGCATTAAGCCCGGTACCCGTTTTTGTGCGGGCCCATAGCCTGCTGGTTACCGGCGATGGCGAGGCGTCTTTTAAATGGGGATCTACCAACGCTTATACAGAAGATGCAAAGGGCAATCCGGTATATAGCTGGCGCATTCTTGACAGTATTTTTGACACCTATATACAAAGGAAAATGAAACCCTTTGCGCAAATAGGTTTTACGCCAGAAGCGCTATCTACGCATCCGGAACCATACAGGCACCACTGGAAGCCCGGCGATAACTACAATGATATTTATACCGGCTGGGCCTACCCGGTAAACAATTTAAAAAAATGGGATGACCTGATTTACAATTGGGTAAAGCATTGTGTGGCGCGTTACGGCCAAAAAGAAGTGGAAAGCTGGTATTGGGAGGTTTGGAACGAACCTAATGGTTATTGGAAAGGCACCCAAAAAGAATACCTGATGATGTATGATTATGCTACCGATGGCTTAAAGCGTGCCCTGCCTACAGCCAGAGTTGGCGGTTTGGATATTGCAGGCACATCAAGTGCCGGCGCGCAGCAATGGTTAAATATGTTTATTAAGCATTGCACGGTTGATACTAATTATGCAACGCATAAGATAGGTGCACCTTTAGACCTGTTAAGCTTTCATGCCAAAGGCCAGCCACGTTTAATAAATGGGGTAGAAGTAATGAACGCGGCGCCGCAACTGCGCGATATTGCCACCGGGTTCAAAATAGCTGCGTCTTACCCGCAAACAAAAAACATTCCATTGATCATTGGCGAATCAGATCCTGAAGGTTGTGCGGCCTGCGGCATGGCTACCAACCCAAGCAACGCCTATCGTAATGGTACCATGTATTCCAGCTACACCGCTGCTACCGTAGCCCGCGAGTATGAATTGGAAGACCAGTATGGCATTAATTTTAAAGGCTCTGTATCCTGGTCGTTTGAATTTGAGAACCAGCCGTGGTTCTATGGTTTCCGCGATCTGGCTACCAATGGAGTGGATAAACCTGTGCTTAATGTATTCCGGATGTATGGTAAAATGGGTGGTAACCGGGTAGAAGCAACCAGCAACCGCATGTATTCGTTAAAAATGATGATGGATTCGAGCGTACGCGGCCCTTTAACAGATATCGGTGTGTTAGCCTCGAAGGATAAAAACAGCGCCGGTGTAATGATCTGGAACTACCATGACGTTGACAAACAAGGCGCTGCCGAGCAAATAGCGGTTACCATTAACCATGTGCCCGCAAAAACGGTAACATTAACTCATTACCGTATTGATAGTGAACATAGTAACTCTTATGAAGTTTGGAAGAAAATGGGGTCGCCGCAAAACCCTACTGCAGCACAAATAACCCAGTTGGAAAAAGCAGGGCAATTAGAAACTATAGGCAAACCGGAGAAGCTGACCACAAAAGCCGACCAAAGCCTGACAATGAATATATCCTTACCAAGACAGGGAATATCCTTGCTTAGAATGGATTGGTAAAGTTTTGAATAATAATGGGTAAAATGGTTTATATGGGCCTCCGGAATAATTTCCGGGGGCTTTTTTAATACCAGTCATATTATAAATATATTTTAAAGTGTCAGTTTGACAATTATATTTATTTTTATACCTTAGTGCTTGATTGCCCCTCAATCAGCAAACCAAAAGAACCAATTATGAAGAAATTATCCTTAATTACTGCAGGGTTATTGTGCTTTTCCATTTCCAATACTTTAAAAGCACAAAATGCAAAACTGACATTAGACCTTACCAAACCAGGTGTCACCGTAAGCCCTAAATTATACGGGTTGATGACCGAAGAGATCAACTATTCTTATGACGGCGGTTTGTATGGCGAACTCATCCGCAACCGCATTTTTAAAAACGACCCTACAAGGCCCGAGTCATGGAGTGTTGTTGAAGATGGCGGCGCAAAGGCAAACATAAAATTAATTGGCGCGGACCCTGAAAACGTTGCGCAGGTTGAACAGCGGAATGCTATTAACGGCACACTCACTACCTGTTTACGGATGATTGTAAACAAAGCCGGTGGCCGTGCGGGTATTGCCAATGCCGGCTATTGGGGAATTCCTGTAAAACCCGGTACTACTTATAACGCGTCTTTTTATATTAAAGGCGGTGTAACAGGCAGCTATAACAACCCAAAAGCTATTTACTCTGCGCCTATTCGCAATGGCCCTGATGTTGCGCCAGGTGTTGCTAATGATGAACCAGGGCCAATTACCGTAACCATTGAAAGTAACGATGGCAAAACAGTTTATGCTTCGGGCACGGTATACTTGTCAAAGTCCGTCTTCTGGAAAAAATACGAGGTGAAATTAACAACGGCAGCTAATGTAAAACCAACTACCAACACGCGCTTTGTAATTTCAACCAACCGTACCGGCATATATTATTTTAACCTGGTGTCGTTATTCCCGCCTACGTATAATAACCGCCCAAATGGAAACAGGAAAGATATTATGCAACTAATGGTGGATATGAAGCCAACGTTTTTACGCTTCCCCGGTGGTAACTTTTTGGAAGGGCCGTATCTAAACGACCTATTCCCTTGGAAAACCACTTTAGGCCCGCTGGAAGAACGCCCCGGCCATGCCGGAAGCTGGCAATACCGCGCGTCAGACGGGATGGGTTTATTAGAGTTTTTAGAGTGGTGCGAAGATGTGCATATGGAGCCTCTATTAGCTGTTTATGGCGGCTATTCATTAAGAGGGGATCATGTAAATCCGGGTATGCTTTTAAAACCATACGTAGACGATGCCCTGGATGAAATTGAATATGTAACCGGTAGCGTTAACACTAAATGGGGTGCAAAACGTGCTGCCGACGGGCACCCTGCGCCGTTTAAGCTTACTGATATTGAAATTGGCAATGAAGACAATTACGACAGGGAGTGGACCTACGACGCTCGTTTCAACCAGTTTCGTACCGCTATTAAAAAGAAATATCCAAACCTGCGCACAATCTCCACAGTAGCCGATACTTTAACCGGGCAAGCGGTAATTACCAACGGTAAAGCCTATATGGTTGATGAACACTATTATCGCCGTGCGTGGCAAATGGAAGAAATGGCTACTATGTATGATAGTTATGACCGTAAAACCAGCCCTAAAGTATTTGTAGGCGAATGGGCTACACGCGAAGGTACGCCAACTACCAATTTAGATGCCGCTTTAGGTGATGCAGCTTTTATGACTGGTATGGAACGCAATAGCGATATTGTACTGCGCTCATGCTATGCGCCCTTATTTGTAAATGTTAACCCGGCTAACCCGGCAACAGGTGCCCCTGCGGGTATGCAGTGGCCGTCGGATTTGATAGGGTATGACGGTTTAACAAGCTATGGCTCGCCATCGTACTACGCACAAAAAATGTTTAATACCAACCTGGGCAATAAGGTTGTGCCTATGAGTGTTGAGCATTTGCCTATGCAGAAAATGACCGCGCGCGATACTATGGTAGGTATTAAACGCGGCACGACAGTGCCAAGGCCGGAACGCCCTGCATTGTATTACGTAGCTACCCAAGACACCAAAACAGGTGCTATTTATTTAAAAGTGGTAAATATATCGGGTGCAGCACAGCCGGTAACTTTAAATTTAAAGGGAGCCACAACCGTATCGGCAAACGGAACGATTACGGTGTTAAAAGGCGCAACGCTGGATGATACCAATACTATAAAAGATCCGGAAAAAGTTATTCCTGTTACAACCAAACTAACAGGTGTGAGTAAGACTTTTACACATACGTTCGATCCTTATTCTATTAATATAGTGAAGATAACTGCCGGGAAAGGCAAATAATTAGCTTATTAACCTAAAGCAACAAAACCCGCCATTTAGCGGGTTTTGTTGCTTTATAAATGGGTACTAACACTTCTATAATGGAAGTATTCTTATTCGCTTTTTATCTTCATCTAATACAATCAATGCCCCCTTTACCAACAATTCAGTATAAGTTTCAATGGCCGAAATTACCATTTTACTTAGGTGGGGCACGGTTACATTTTGAGTTCTGACCTGTATAACGCTCGGTTTCTCGGCCTTTGTAAGTGCTAAAGCTGTACCAAAATCAAGATCGTGGGTAAATATTATATGTTCATTTTCCCTTGCCCAATCCATTAATGAAGTATCTGGCGCATCAAACTTCCCAACAGCCGACCAATGAACTGCTTCTATTTTATAAACTTTAAACTCCTGTACCCATTCAGGAGATAAATTCATATCAATCAATATTTTCATGCAATAGCAAGCGGTACTTCTATTTCTTCTGAACGCCAGGCAGCATAGGATAGCGCCTCAATAATATCTTCGGACTGTAAATAAGGATACATTTTCAAAATTTCTTCCTGTGTAAGCCCTGAAGCCAATAAGCCAATAATAGTACCAACAGTCATCCTTAAGCCCCTGATACAAGGCTTACCCCCCATTACATCAGGGTTAAGCGTGATCCGTTGTAAATTTTTCATTATGCTTTATGTTTTACTATATACAAAAATACGTATTAATTTATAATATTAAATTCTATTGGCGGTATGTGCTTTATGATTATTTAACTATTATTTAGCCACCTTCCCTTTTAACAATGTAAACGAATGCGCCGGGAACGTATAAGTCAAAGTTTTACCACTACTGTTAACAGCCGGTTTAATAACCGTTTTTACATTTTCCACACCAAAATCATTCATTGATTTTATTTGGGGGCCGTTTACTTCATAAACTTTAAAATCACCGCTAAAATTCCCGTTTTGCGATAAAATATCTGTGGTTATAGCCTCTTCCTTGTTTCGGTTTACTACACAAAGGGTTACTTCGCCATCTTTATAAGTTGCCGAAACATCAAGGTAAGGCACATTGCTTAGCTGCGTGGTTGTTTCACCGAGTCCCAGGGAAAAATTACCGGTATTATAGGTTTTACAATCTACAAATACATTTAGCGAGGTGCCGTAAACATTATTGGCAAACAATTGCACCGGGTAAAATATGGTTTGCTTAAACATCCCGGTTTCGCTGGTAAAAATCGGTGCGATAACGTTAACCAATTGGGCCAGGTTGGCCATTTTAACCACATCGGCATTACGGACAAAAGCGTTTAAAAACTCAGCTATTACCAGGGCATCCTCCAGGTTATAATGTTCTTCAAGTGCATTTTTCCCGGTTGCAGATGTCCCCCTGCGGGCCCGGTACCAAACGTTATATTCATCCCATGCAATATAAATTGGGTCGCGGCCCGGCCTGTTAGCGGTTTGCATCACCCGGTCAATCATCCCTTTTGCAATTTTTGTACGCTTTTCGAGCATCAGCGGGGTAGCTATAAAATTATAATAATTGCTATCCGGGTTGCCCACATACATATGCAACGACAGGTAGTCTGCATCATCCTTAAGCTCGGCCAGTATGGTTTGGTTCCAGTGGTCTGGGTCCGATCCTTCGCGGTAATTAGATGCGCCCGCCGCTATCAGCTTTATTTGCGGCGAAGTGCGGATCATTAGCTTAGCCGCTTCCTTTGCTTTTTTTGCATAATCCTCCGCACTTAAATGCCCCATTTGCCATGGGCCGTCAACTTCATTGCCAAGCGCCCAGTATTTAACGTTATAAGGTTCGGGAAAGCCATGTTTTTTTCTTAATTCAGCGTAATAAGGGCCGTCCTTAACATTGCAATATTCTACCCAGCGCCGGGCCTCCTCGATAGTTCCCGTCCCCATATTCACGGTGATATACGGTTCTGTACCTATTGATTTTGCATATTTTAAAAATTCATTGGTGCCAAACTGGTTAGTTTCCAGCGTGTACCAGGCCAGTTCCAGCCGGGGCACACGTTCGGCTTTTGGCCCTACCCCATCAAGCCAGTTATAGTTGGATACAAAGTTGCCCCCCGGGTAACGCACAATGGTAGGATGAAGCTCCTTAACTGCCGACATTACATCCGTACGGTAGCCGTCTTTATCAGACAACTTGTTTCCGGGGTCATATATGCCGCCATAAATACACCGGCCCAAATGTTCTGCAAAATTCCCGTAGATAAGCGGGCTTACTTCCCCGATGGTCCGGTCAAGGTCAATTTTAATACGGGCATGTTGCGCTTCAACGCTACCCAATATAAAGCACCCAAAAAACAGGGTACTTAAAAATAACTTCAGTCGTTTCATTTATAAATTGGTTTTGGTTAAAAGTGGCTATTCAACTTATGCAGCGTGTTATCTCCGCACCTTTAAAGTTAAATTTTAAATTGATGATTACAATCAGTATCTTTAATTACAGGCTGATAGACCTTTTTTGATGGTATAAACATTGTTACAATAAATTTATGCAATCGATTGCATAAATAAATATTTTCTTGATACCTTCCACAATTATTAAAACCTAATAATGCCATTTTTTATTGCAGAGTAACGATTAAAGCTATAATTATGAGAAAGATTACAGGATTTATCTGCGCGGGCTTGCTTACTGCATCCTTTGCAAATGCACAAACCGTAACACCGGTTGATACGGGCAAAAAACCTGCGGCTGCGCCTGCACGGTTTCAAAGGGTGCAAACGCCCGAACAGAAAGCGGCTGCCGATGCACAGGCTAAAGCCCAGAACGATGATCATCAAAACATGATGGATCAATTGCATATTACCTCGCTAAGGCCGGGTAAAAGTGGCACAGCCGGGCAGCCAAACTATGCCAATTATGATGAAGCTAAAGCAAATCCATTCCCAAATTTGCCTGATCCGCTGATAGAAAAAAACGGTAAAAAAGTTACCACTGCAAAAGAATGGCGGTCTAAACGCCGCCCGGAAATTGAAGAAGATTTTGACCGCGAAGTTTACGGCAGGGTGCCTAAAAATGTGCCCAAGGTTACCTGGTCTGTAGTTAGCACCACTAACGAAACCGTAGGCGATATTCCTGTTATTACAAAAAAATTAGTTGGCCATGCCGATAATTCAGCATTTCCTTCAATTTCGGTAGATATTGATTTGACATTAACCACACCGGCTAATGCTACCGGCCCGGTACCTGTTGTAATGGTATTAGGCGGTGGTGGCGGCTTTGGCCCCCCACGCGCAGCCCCGGCACCCGGAGCTACGCCAACCCCGGCAGTTGTAGCAGCACGCCCTGCCGGCCCGCCGCGCCCGCCGGGTCCCAAAGAATTGTTGATACAAAAAGGCTGGGGATATGCTTCATTAGGTACAAGCAGCATACAGCCTGATAATGGCGCTGGCTTAACCAAAGGCATTATCGGCTTAGCAAATAAAGGCAAATACCGTAAACCAGATGATTGGGGAGCATTACGCGCCTGGGCATGGGGTGCAAGCCGTGCAATGGATTATTTTGAAACAGATAAAGCGGTTAATGCCAAACAAGTTGGCGTTGAAGGCCACTCCCGCTGGGGAAAGGGCGCTATAGTTACCATGGCTTACGATCAGCGTTTTGCTATTGCCTATGTTAGCTCATCAGGCGAAGGCGGTATCAAGCTGCACCGCCGCGATGCAGGCGAGGTAGTTGAAAACCTAACCGCAGCCGGTGAATACCATTGGATGGCCGGTAACTTTTTAAAATACGGCGGCCCGTTAAACTGGGGCGATTTGCCGGTTGACGCGCATGAACTGGCCGCTATGTGCGCGCCACGGCCAATATTTATCAGCGCAGGCTCGGCCGGCGATGGCTGGCAGGATGCACAGGGCATGTTTATGGGTGCCGCAGCTGCAGGGCCTGTTTATGAGCTGTTGGGCAAAAAAGGCCTGGGAACTAATACCATGCCAAAAGCAGAGGTACTGCTTAATGGCGATATCGCTTTCCGCCGACATTTGGAAGGGCATACAGATGGCCCCAACTGGCCGTTTTTTATTACTTATGCCAGCCAGTATTTTAAATAAATTAAACCAACGTACAACCAGATTATAAATTAAATGAAGATCAATAATAAAATTCCTGCATTAATGTCAACACTGTTGTTATTAATGCTGTTAAACGCCACAACAGTCCGCGCGGGCGATGTACCCTATGTATCAACCAAACCGGTACCCGGTTCGTTTACCTTAGCGACAGGCGGCAAACCTGCACCAATTTTTGCAGGTACGGATGATTATGAAGGCGTAATGCTTGCTCTAAAAAGCTTCCAGGCCGATGTGAAGGCAGTAACCGGCAATGAGCCTGTACTATCAACAGGCAATGTATCCGGCAAACAGGTAATGATCGTCGGCACCTTAGGCAAAAGTCCGCTTATTGATAAATTGGTAAAGGATAAAAAGATTAGCTTAGCCGGTTTGGCCGGCAAAAATGAGATGTTTATATCGCAGGTCGTAAAAAACCCGATGCCCGGCGTTGAAACTGCTTTGGTTATTGCCGGCAGCGATAAACGCGGAACCATTTATGGCATCTATGATCTTTCAAAAGAGATTGGCGTATCGCCGTGGTATTATTGGGCTGATGTCCCTATTTCACATAAAGATAATTTATATGTACTGGTGGGTAAGCATACCGATGGCGAGCCGGCAGTACAATATCGTGGTATATTTATTAATGACGAAGCACCTGAATTTTCTGGCTGGGCCGCAGCCAAATTTGCCGGCTTAAATACCAAACCATCTTTATTAAACGGTAAAGTAATGGATAAAGGTGTTAATCACTTCCTTTATCAGCACATGTTTGAATTGCTTTTAAGATTAAAAGGAAACTTTTTATGGCCTGCAATGTGGGGCAACGCCTTTAATGATGACGATCCGGACAACCCGGTTTTAGCAGATAAAATGGGTATAGTAATGGGCACTTCGCACCACGAGCCATTGTATCGTGCGCAACAGGAATGGGGGCGCTTCAATCCCACCCTCAACAGGCAGGAACAATCAGCAGCATGGAATTTTGCTACCCATGCAGACCTGTTGAAAGACTTCTGGAAAAAGAGTGTTGAACGCGAAGGTAATAAAGAAGTACTAACCACAGTAGGCATGCGGGGCGATGGCGATGCTGCTATGGCACCGGGTGGCCCGGCAGCAAATATGACTTTACTGGAAAATATTATCAAAACACAACGTGAAATTATTGCTGATGTAAAACACCAGGATGCAAGCAAAACACCACAGGTATGGGCTTTATATAAAGAGGTGCAAGACTATTACGATGCGGGTATGCGCGTGCCGGGCGATGTTGAGTTATTATATTGTGATGATAACTGGGGTAACGTAAGAAGGTTACCGGACCTTAAAGAACCCAAAAATCCCGGTGGTTACGGCATTTATTACCATTTTGATTATCATGGCGGCCCGCGTAACTATCAATGGCAGGGCAGCAGTCCGCTTCCGCATACCTGGGAGCAAATGCACCTGGCTTACGAATATGGGGTGAGAAAAGAATGGGTGGTAAACGTTGGCGATTTAAAGCCTTTGGAGTTCCCGATAAGCTTCTTCTTAGATTATGCCTGGAACCCAAATAAATATTCGGCACAAAGCTTGAATAAATACACCAAAGATTGGGCCGCTCAGCAATTCGGTCCTGAGCATGCCTCAGAGATCGCTTATGCCTTATCAACTTATACTAAATACAATGGCAGGCGTAAACCCGAGTTGGTTAACCCCACTACCATCAGGACAAGCACGCCATACAGCCTGACTGACTACCGCGAGTTTGAAACAGTGGTTGCAGACTACAATAAGTTAAAAGATTATGCCCTTGCATTAAGCAAAAAGATACCCGCCAAATACAAGGATACTTACTACGAATTGGTATTGCATCCAATATTGGCATGTGCCAACTACAACGAAATGTACCTGGCTTCAGCCAAAAATAAATTTTATGGCGACCAGGGCCGTGTTTCTGCCAACGATGAATCTGTATTGGCGGATAAAGATTTTGCAAGGGATGCACAGTTGGCTACTTATTTTAATGACACCTTGCTAAACGGCAAATGGGCGCATATGATGGATGAAAAACACATTGGTTATATGACCTGGACTGAACCACCTGTTAACAAATTGCCTGCGTTTATAAAGGTTACTCCCGTAGCCGGTGCAGAGATGGGCGTTGCTATAGAAGGCTCGGCAGCATACTGGCCCAAAGAAACAACCGAGGCTGTATTGCCCGAATTGACCCAGTATCCAAAAACACCGCGTTATTTTGAGATATTTAACCGCGGCGATGCTGCATTTGATTACAAAATTGAAGCGGGTGCACCTTATGTAAAAGTATCATCGTCAACCGGCAAATTAGACCACCAGGCACGCTTTTGGGTAAGTGTAGATTGGGCCAAAGCCCCAAAAGGCACCAAACAAGTACCTATTACTATAACCGGTGCAAACGGCAGCAAGGTAGTTGTACAGGCCGTTGTTAATAACGGCATACCGGTACCAGCATCGGGCTTTGTTTTAGCCGGTGGCTATGCTTCAATGGAAGCTACCCACTACAGCAAAATGGTGAATGGGACGAATGTTAAATGGAACATTATTCCCGATCGCGGGCGTACATTAGATGGCATCGAGGCCACACCTATAACCGCTACAAGACAAGAGCCGGGCGGTAAGGACGCGCACCTTGAATATGAAGTAAACATTGCCGACACCGGCACCGTAAAACTTCACGTTTATACCGCACCATCTATCGACCCTACGCACGGTAAAGGTTTATGGTATGCCATCTCTATAGATAACGAAACCCCTCAAAAGGTTAATATCGATCCGCTGATAGAAGATACCCGCAGGGCCAATTCAGTTATGGAGGCGGCTTCTGCTAATGAGGCGAAAGAACTGGTCTCTACACATTATATCACTACCCCAGGTAAACATATCGTTAAGTATTGGCTGATGGACCCGCAAGTAGTATTGGAGAAGATAGTTGTAGATAAAGGTGGCGTTAAACCAAGCTATTTAGGCCCGCCCGAAAGTTACCGTAAGGTAAAAAGTTAAACCTTGCTTACAAGTAACAAAAACGCCTTATACAAAATGTATAGGGCGTTTTTGTTAGTATTAACCCTTATGATGATAGTCCTTTATTATGGTTTTATCCGTTATCTTTTTAATAACTTCATCAAGTTCGTTGGCAGATGAGGCCAGGTAGCTCATCATCAGGCTAATTTCATGATCGCCCTCTTCGGCATTTTCAATAAGTGGTATAAGTCCCATTATACGTGATAATGGCGCCCTCACAATATGCGATTGTATCCACGATATTTCCTGCAACTGGTCATTTCTATCCTCAATGGCTTTTATATAGTTTAGTCTTTCGGTAACATCAATCGCGATAACGATGTTTGATTTGATACCCTTGTAGGTGATTTGAGCATATTGAACCTCAACGTTTCTTAACTCGCCGTTTTTCTTTTTATGGATGGTTGATCGATGTCCTATTTCTTCCGGATGGTGCCTTGCTGTTTCAAAGACTTTCTCAAGAGCAGGTATATCACTTACGGGCCTTATATCCCTCAAACTCATTCCTAAAAACTCATCGCGCGTATAGCCGTAATGATCTAAAGTAGCCTTGTTAACATCCAAAAATTGCAGGGTTTCAGTATCAACTACCCACATAGGCTGCGGGCTAAAATGAAATACTTCGCTGTAACGTTTCTCGGATTCCTCAAGGTCAGCAATGCTTTTTTTACGTTCAATGCTGTAAATAATACTTTTGTATAATGAGGTAGCGGTGAGGTCGTCTTTCAATAAATAATCTGATATACCCATTGATAGTGACTTTACACCAAAGGCAAAATCAGCGTAGCCGGTTAACACAATTACCGGGATATTTTGGCATAGTTCAATTATCGCATGGATAACCGCTTCGCCGGTTTTATCGGGCAATGTCAGGTCAAGTAAAATGATATCGAACCGGCAGTTTTTATCAGACAGGATATTATAGGTTGCGCTGAAATTGGTTACATGGGTAATTGCCGGTGCGTCAATTTGCTCAAATAAAAAATCCTCCACCAGGGCAAAATCGCCCGGGTTGTCTTCAACCACCAAAATCTCATATTTACCCCTGTTAACAGCCATGCCTCTTACTCTGTTGGAATAGATACAATATTGATCCAGAAGTCTTCTATTTTAAATATTGCTTTCATAAAATCAGCAACATCTATTGGTTTGGTAATGTAGCAATTGACATGGTTTTTATAGGCTGCCAAAATATCTTTATCGGATGATGAAGTAGTTAACATAATTACTGGTATTTGTTGAAGACCTTTGTGGTTTTTTATATAAAGTAAAACTTCGTGCCCGCTCTTTTTAGGCAGGTTTACATCTAATAAAATCAGGTTGGGGAATTGGTCGGGGTGGCTTAATGCACCTAAATAACCGATGGCTTTTTCACCGTCACGAAGCACAGTAATTTTATTGATGATCTTATTTTCTTCAAGGGCCTCGGTTGTGAGTAAAATATCCCCCTCATTATCTTCGACTAATAAAATATGTATTGATTTCATTTTATAATGGTTTTAAAATAGTAAAATAAAAAGTACTGCCTTTACCCTCTTCAGACTCCACCCATATCTTTCCGCCCATATTCTCAATAATTTTTTTGGTTACCGCCAGCCCCATGCCGGTCCCCGAGTATTCGTCTTTATTATGCAGTCGCTGAAAAATGATAAATATTTTATCAAAATACTCCGGGTTAATACCAATCCCGTTATCTTTTACTGCAAATTGCCAATGGTTCTTCGTTTCTGTGCAAGAGATATTGATTTGCGGGTGCGCAGTTGCTTTTTGATATTTTAAACCGTTACTGATAAGGTTTTGCAAAACCTGGCGTATTTGCACCCGGTTAGCCGTCATTACCGGCAGGCCGGTGAAACTTATTTTTGCCTTTTGCTCTTCAATTTGTTTATAGTATAATGCAATTATTTCTTTTACAAGCTCCTCTACATCAACTGTCTCCAATTTATCTTCTGATTTACCTACCCTCGAAAATTCGAGCAGGTCAAGAATTATCTGGCGCATTCGTTTCGCGCCATCTACGGCAAAATTGATATATCGCTTTCCTTTCTCATCTATAATGGCTTCGTATTTCCTTTCCAGTTGTGTTAAAAAACCCGTAACCATACGCAGGGGCTCCTGCAGGTCATGCGAAGCTACGTAAGCAAATTGCTCCAACTCGGCATTTGAAATAGAAAGTTCTTTAGTTTGTTTTTGCAGGCTTTCATTTAACTCCTTCAAACGTGTTTCAGAGAGTTTACGTTCAGTAATGTCTTTAAAATAAACAGACAATCCTGACCCGGAAGGATAGGCGCTTATTTCATACCATTTGTTTAACGGCGCGTAATAGTCTTCAAAATGTACTGCCTCATTAATTTCTATTGCCTCGTGATACTTGTTATAGGATAATGAATTAACAGAATCTGAAAATATATCCCACAGGCGGTGGCCAATCATCTCCTCTTTTGTTTTACTCAAAACCTGCTCGGCAGTACTATTCCAATAAGTCACCACCCAAGTTTTATCAACGGCAAAAAAAGCATCCCCAATACTTTCCAAAATGGTATTTCTTTCTTCAAGGGCCTCTTTAGCTACCAGCTGAGACTTATTGATTTCACTATAGTCATAAACAAGCGAGTAAAAACCTTTTACCTTGCCGTTCTGTATATCGGGCACATATTGGGTATGCGTATAGATGGTTTTACCATCTTCTTTATGAAAAGAACGCCCAAAGCTATCCGCTTCGCCCTGTAAAGCTTTCTCAATATAAGGCTTGCATTCTTCAAATTCAATACCGCCCATTAAGGCGTTCTTATGAATGCCCAGCATTTCGGCAGCGGTCATATCAAACCACTCTAAATAGGCTTTATTGGCAAACAGGCAGTGCAGATCAGCCGACCAATATGCTATCATGGCCGGCAGGTTATCAGTAATGGTTGTTATAAAGTGTTCCCGTTCAGTTATTCTTTCTTCGAATAATTTACGTTCGGTTATATCAGACCTTATAGCGACATATTGATAAGGTTTTCCCTTCTCATTTAAAAAAGGGATTATGGTGGTATCTACCCAGTAATAACTGCCGTCTTTTGCCTTATTTTTTATTTCGCCTTTCCATATTTTACCGTCGGCAATGGTTATCCATAAATTGCGAATAAAAGCCTTGCTATGATAGCCCGAATTAATTATGCGGTGGTCCTGCCCGATAAGCTCTTCGCGACTGTATTTTGATATTTTACAAAAATTGTCGTTAACATGTTTTATAATTCCCTTTTGATCGGTAATAGCCACAATATTGGCCTCGTCAATAGCATATTTATAGGCAGATAGTTCGTCTATGCTTTGCTGCAATAAAGTTTCTGATTCTTTCTGGCTTGTAATATCAATAAAGTTGCATACAATGGCATTTATACCCGGCTCATGAAACATATTGGTGAAAGTACCTTGCAGCCAGATAAAATATCCTAAAAAATGTTTCGTCCGGAAAATGCAGGTTTTAGGAACATCCGCATTATCAAGGACTTCCCTAAGCAGTTTGGTGATCATTTCCACATCCTCCGGATGGATCATATCCTCCACAGAGTTTTTCATCCTGTCGATGGTCGTCCAACCGTTAATTCGTTCTGCCGAAGGGCTGCGGTAAATAACTTTGAAAGATCTATCCAAAAGGGTTACACCCGAGAAACTATTTTCAACTAGTTTCTTAAACGTAATATTGTCGCCAACAGCGGTTCCTGCGACTATAGTTTTCTGGTTAATTGGCTTTACCATAAACAGTGATTAGGTTGCAATAAGTGTATTAGGTTTTATTAAGGTAATCTAATTTTTTTTGAATTTACTAAATATTCCTCTCAGTTGTGAAAGGATTGTTTTATTTTATTGTAATGGTATATCAAGATGAACGCCTACAAAACTCCTGCAACCACAAGTAACATTTTACTAACCTGCACAATTATTAAATATATTAATCGTTTGCTGTGTTAAATATTACCATTTTCTTTAAATTATAGCAGAAATGTAATATTATTGCTGAATATACCTCCATGAAAGTTTGCAAACCATTGCTTATTTGCCTCTTTAGTCTTTTTTTATCCGCCGGTGCGTTTGCGCAAACTCTTTTTCCCGAAAAAGTGAATGTGCGCAATACCATAAATTTCTGTATGGATTGCGGCAGCCCCAAAGCTACCTGTGGTTCGTATGCGCTTGATTATGTGTCGGATGTGATGAACCGTAAGTACAATTTTAAAGGCGGCGCAGGGTCAATATCCTTCCAGGTATTGGTTGATTCTGTGGGCTTTAGCTGCGTGCTTAGCCATACCGATATTACAAAAAGTCAGTTAAGCTGGGATTTGATAAGGTATTTAAATGGCTGCCTCTGGAAACCGGCTATACAGGGTGGCAAACGCGTTAGTTCTTCTGTCAATGTAGTATTTACCGTAGCTAATAGTAGAATATCCGGCAAAATGAGCCGAATGAGCCAGGAAGAACTGGATGAGTTAAAACCACCGGGCAATCCGGTTATCTATAATAAACAATATACCTATGCTAATCCATCCTTAAATAAATATGAGCTAACGGCTTTCACTAAATTTAATTCATTACTTCCCGGTAATGTGGGGTTAGCTTGCGTGGTAGATAAAACTGACGTTTTATGGTATGCTACCAATAATGGGTTAACCCGGTTTGAGGATGATGTATTCAACCCTATTAACTCGCCATTTCCGCCAACAACAGCTGTAAATACAATAGCTACCGATAAAAATAATACCAAATGGATGTGCGCCAATAAGGCTGTTTATACTTTTGATCATGACGGGTGGAAATTATTTGATTCAACAAATTTTAAGATTTCCGGCGCTTATCATATTATAACCAATCCCAGCGGCGAGGTCTTTTTTACCAGTAACAAGGGCCTGCTCATCGTGAGGAATGATAAACTGGTGTTGATGGATCAAAAGCTGATTGGGCAAATGCCGTCAAATGATGTGTATTATGCCTATTATGATACCCATGAACGTTTATGGATAGGAACCTCGAAGGGCAGCATAATGATAGATAAAAAACAAAAAGTAACGTCATTTAATACCCCCGGAACGCCGCTGTACAATGTATCCATATCCAACGTAGTTGAAGATGAAAAAGGCAACCTGTACTTTTCACTGCTTGACACTAAAAAAACCACCGGGAATAGTGATGACGAGGGCATTGCCGTGATGAACGCAGACGGTATATGGGTTCATTATAATGATAAAAATTCGGGCATGCCTTCCAACCATGTCAATAGTTTATGGTATGATAAGTTTGAGCATGTTTTATGGATCGGCACCCATCAATCCGGCCTCGTAAGGTTCGATCTGAAAAATGGCTGGGAAAACTACAACAACGATAACTCCGCAATACCCGGCTTTGATATTGCCCAAATAACCCAGGATTCAAAAGGTGTTATCTATGTAGCTACCGCAAATGGTATGCTGATGGTCAGGAGGAAATGATAAACTAATAACCGCTTAAGGCTTCCGTGCTATTTGACCAGACCCTGCGATAAGCTGAGTAAACTCATTGCAGAGTCTGATATTTAAAAGATCATTTAAGAGTTTTTCCAAACTATCCTGCAGCCCAATGCCTTTGATTCGGTCACAGCTGGCTTTTTGCCCGACATTAGTGCATCAACCGCATTCTCTACAAATTTGGTCCGGGCAGGGTTTGCCTGTTCCTGGTCGTTATCAATAGCACCTACATATTGTACCACCATACCTTTGTCGGTTTTTTGCAAAACATAGGCTGTTGGGGTAGCCTGTGCCCCAAATGCGCGGGTAATGTTCTGTGTTTCGTCAATCAGGTAGGGGAAAGTATACTTTCTCTCGGCAGCACGTTTCTGCATGTTGGCATAAGAGTCAACCGGCTCAGCAACCGGGTCATTTGGGCTTATGGCGATAACCGGGTAACCCTTTGATGCATACCTGGCATCAAGCGCCATTATACGCTTTTCGTAAGCCTGTGCCACCGGGCAATGGTTACAGGTAAACACTACAATAAAACCTTTAGCGTTTGAATAATCGGCAAGCGAAAGCATTTTACCGGTTACATTTTTCAGTTTAAAATCGGCAGCCACGTCCCCGGCCTTATAACCGTTGTCGGCTGTTTTGAATGCGACCGCTGATACAGCGGTCAACATTAAGATCAGTAACTTTTTCATGGTCGTATTATTTATTGGTTTGATAAATTTTGTTTAGCTCATCATAAGTAAACATCTTTTCATAAAACTGGTGGATATGCTTTTTAGTATTAAACACCAACGTAGCCGGTAATGCTCCCGACCAGTTTTTATCCACATCATTAATCATTTCCTGGTCGCTTTTGCGCAATGCCAGGTAAACTTGCGCCAGCATTTTATGGCGTTTAACAAACGGTATTACAGCAGTTTTTAGCTTGGATTGAAAATCCATACTTACCAGCAATACCTTTAATGGTTTATCCTTATAGGTGCGTTGCAGTTTGTCAAAGTTGGGCAACTCGCTTACACAAGGCCCGCACCAGGTTGCCCAAAAGTTTACAATATACAGGGTATCCGGGTTGGTAATACGCTTTTGCAATTCAGCGTAGCTGATGGTTTTAACCTGTGCATCTGCCCTAAATACACATAAGCCCGTTAGTGCCATGAACACCAAAAACCGCACATTTCTTTGCATAGCTGTTATTTTCATCGAAATTATACAATTAATAACAGTACATCAAAAATATTGTTCGGCACCAATAATATCCATACCAATAATTACTAATTTTACTTTGTAACGTTAAATAATTCAACCTTTCTACAAACCATTCAGACAATTTTAAGTTAACATTTTATGGAAACCAACAGACTATCAAAAACACTTTGCGCCGCATTAAATGCCCAAATGACCAACGAGGCTCATAATGCGCAGATATACCTGGCTTATGCCTCATGGGCAAGCGAAAAGGGGTATGACGGCATTGCCAACTTCCTCTTCAGGCATGCTAACGAGGAGCGTAACCACATGATGAAAATACTGGAATACATCCTGAAACGTGGCGCCAAAGTAACGGTAACGGCAATACCCGCGCCCGGCCCGGATCCGGTAAGTGTAAACGACTGCTTTGAAAAAGTATTCAAATCTGAAGTGGAAAACACAACATCTATTTACAACATTGTAAACATGAGCATGGCCGAAAAGGATTGGGCTACCTGGAATTTTATGCAATGGTTTGTGAAAGAACAGACTGAAGAAGAGACACTTGCACTCGACTTACTATCAAAAATAAAGGTTGCAGGCGGTGAAAAAGCAGGCCACGACGCGCTTTATACGCTTGATAATGACCTCGGTAAAACCCCTGATGATGCTACTCTGGCACAAGATGTAACGGTGGAGAAACCGTAACGATCCATCCATATAAAAATATAAAAAGCCCTGGTAACCGGGGCTTTTTACATTTTAGCGTTTCCCATAAGTATCAAATAAACAACCACTTATTTGCTTATTTCAATACTTTTCCTTATCTTGGGTAAAATTTATAACCTTAAACTTACCACCATGCCAAACCACCTTTCCATACTCGGTATTATTCATACTGCCATAAGCATCATTGCTATCCTTGCCGCTATTGCTGCGTTGATCAAAGAGGGCAGGATCAATCCATTAAGCAGTATTGGTAAATCATACATTTGGTTAACCGTTATTACCTGTCTTACAGCGCTTCCCATTATGAAAACCGGGCATCTTACCGCAGGGCATTATGTGGCTATACTAATATTGATATTATTACCTATCGGGATATATGCTAAACAACTCCGCATATTTGGCAAGGTTGCTGATTATGTACAGGTTATACTACTATCCGCAACTATATTCTTCTCGTGCATACCCGCTATTGTCGAAACGTTGACAAGGGTACCTATCTCTAAACCTATAGCTGCCGATGCCAACGCGCCCATCATACAAATGGGGCTGAATATCCTGGTAGTTTTGTTCCTGGCGGGAATTGTTTACCAGGTCATAAAATTGCGGGCCAAAAAGAAAGCGGTGCAAACGCCAACCAGTAGTGTTAAAATGGGATAGTGTTCCGTTTAACAGCCTGTTAATAAATCTTGTCGTTTAATTCAAATTCTCGACTAATAGCGATTAATACTCGACTAATAATCACTTAAAAATCGATTAAAAAAAACTTAATACCGTCGCTCTGCGCCGTATTGTGTTATAATTTGCATAATTTTCAATAGCGATGGGTTTTAAACCCATCGCTATTGAAAATTTAATGATCATTCAGCGGCAATCCCAGTCTTTGAAAATCCTTCCAGTTCATATAATCGGGCCCTTTGCGCTGCTCCACCATGGTGATGCAATTATCAACCGGGCAAACCAGTGCGCATAGGTTGCAGCCCACGCATTCCTCTTCTTTGATGGTATACTTGTTATAAGGATCGCCATAATCCAGCGCAATGGATTGGTGCGACGCGTCCTCGCAGGCAATGTAGCACAACCCGCAATGCACGCACTTGTCCTGGTTGATATTGGCGACCACATGATAGTTAATATCCAGGTCCTCCCAATTGATTAGCATTGGTACCGACTTCCCGATAAAGTCATCCAACTTCTTAAATCCTTTATCGTCCATCCAGTAACTTAACCCCTCACATAGGTCCTCGATGATCCTAAAACCATACTTCATCACGGCAGTACAAACCTGCACATTAGATGCACCCAGCAACATAAACTCCACCGCATCCTTCCAGGTGCTGATACCGCCGATACCGGAGATTGGCACTTTTCGCGTAACCTCATTCTGTCCAAGTGTGGCCAGCATCTTCAACGCAATAGGCTTCACCGCCGGGCCGCAATACCCGCCAAATGCCGATTTCCCGCCAACATTCGGGTTAGGCACAAACGTATCCAGATCAATACCTGTTACCGATTGTATGGTATTGATCAGCGACAACGCATCCGTCCCGCCCAGCACAGAAGCCAGCCCCGTTGGCACTACCGAATGTACGTTTGGCGTCAGCTTCGTAATAACCGGGATAGTGGCAACTTCCATCACCCACTCCACCACCATACGCGCGATCTCCGGGTCCTGGCCTACTGCAGCGCCCATGCCCCGCTCGGTCATGCCATGGGGGCAACCGAAGTTAAGCTCCAACCCATGTGCGCCGGTATCTTCCACCTGTTTGATCAGTTCATGCCAGCTTTGCTTATCATTATCCGCCATTAGCGAAACCACCATTGCCCTGTCGGGAAACTCTTTCAGCACTTCCCTGATCTCGCGCAGGTTGATATCCAGCGGACGGTCAGATATCAGCTCAATATTATTGAAGCCCATTACCCGGCTGCCGTTATAATCAACCGCCGAGTAGCGCGACGAAACATTCTTCACCTGCGTACCCAAAGTTTTCCAAACTACGCCACCCCAGCCTGCTTCCAGCGCGCGCAGCACATTATAGGCCTTATCCGTGGGTGGTGCACTTGCCAGCCAAAACGGGTTCGGCGATTTAATGCCCAGGAAATTTGATGATATATCTGCCATTTTCGTTAGTTCTACTTATACCTATCGTCTCATTTACTCACCCGGTCTTTGCTTCGCTCGACCACCCTCTCTTCGCCTGCGGCGGAAAGAGGGGATTTAAAATCTTTTTCTCAAACATCCCGAACCCTCCCAACCCTCTTTCTCGCGCAGCGAAAGAGAGGGTCGACCATCCGCCACCTTTGGCGGAGTAGTCGGGGTGAGTAATCGCCGAAGCGCTACTCATCGGGGAACTGACACCGTAACTACCCAAATCAAAAGTTCCCCCTTTAGGGGGTTAGGGGGCTTAGCCAATTTAGTATCCCCCTCGCCCCGTCCTTCCCCGCCTGCACGGCATCCACCACTTCCTTGCCGCCGTTTACGCAATCGCCGCCGGCAAAAACGCCGTTAAGGTTGGTTACGCCATTTTGGTCTATAACTATTTTACCGTACTTGTTATCCAAATTATTACTGCTGATTAACGCCTCAAAAGGCATTTGCCCTGCGGCTTTTATCACCATATCCACATCCAAAACCATCGTTTCGCCCGTTTCTATTGGCGACCGCCTGCCGCTGGCGTCCGGTTCTCCCAAGGCCATTACGCTGCAAACCAGTTGCGTAACCTTGCCGTCAACTCCTAATATCTCCTGCGGAGCAGCAAGCCAGATGATGTTACAGCCATCCAGTTTAGCAATATCCAGCTCCGTTTGTGTGCAGGGCATTTCGGCCTGGGTGCGGCGATAGACCATCGTCACCTGTTTAGCGCCCAAGCGTTTGGCCTGCGTGGCGGCGTCAATAGCCGTCATACCCATGCCGATAACGGCCACGTTATCGCCCACCCTAACCTCATGAAAGGGTTTACTGCGGATATCATAAATAAAGCTGATAGCATCCACTACCCCATTCAAATCCTCGCCGGGGATATCCAAATGCCGCGCCAGCCCAACGCCGATGCCGATATACACTGCATCGTATTGGCTTTGCAATTCGGCAAGCGACAGGTTATTGCCCAACTCCTGCCCGTATTTGATCTCGATGCCACCTAACGACAATATATAATTCACCTCATCTTCGCAAAACTCGGGCGTTACTTTATAGGCCGCGATGCCGTAGGTCATTAATCCGCCGCCTTTGGCTTCCTTCTCGAAAATGGTAACATCCACCCCCTCGCGCGACAGCACATGCGCGCACGACAACCCTGCCGGACCGGCACCGATAACCGCCACCCGTTTCCCGGTGGACGGTTTGCGCTCAAACAGCGGCCATTTCTCGCGGATAGCAATGTCCGTAGAGTAACGCTGCAAACGCGCTATCTGTATTGGCTCCTCCTCCATCAAATTATACACGCAGGCCCCCTCGCACAACTTCTCCACCGGGCAAACTTTAGAACATCCGCCACCCATAATATTGGCCGAGAAAATAGTATGCGCCGACCCTTTTATATTCTCTGTTGATATCTGCTTAATAAATTTAGGCACATCAATATGCGTAGGGCACGATTTCATGCACGGCGCGTCATAACAAAAAATGCACCGGTTAGCCTCCACCAGCGCCGCCGTCAAGTCCGCAAACGGCGGATGTATATCCGAGAAATTCTCCTCGTATTGTGCTGATGTTAGTTTAAAATTGGTGATAGACATATTAATATTTCCTAATTAAACAACATTTTTCACCCGGTCATGCCGACTATTACTCACCCCGGCTGCTCCGCCAAAGATGGCGGATGGCCGACCCTCTCTTCCGCTACGCGGCAAAGAGGGTTGGGGAGAGGTTTTTAATTCCCTCTTTCCGCCGCAGGCGAAGAGAGGGTGAACAAGCGTAGCGTTGTTCGGGTGAGTAATCGCCTCCTTGCATCCGTCAGGGAATAAACACCTTATCAAACCCAAATCAAAAGTTCCCCCTTTAGGGGGTTAGGGGGCTCCATTCCGAATACCTCGTCTCCTCCTCCACATCGGTAGCGCTTTCAAAATCCAACCTATACCCATTCGGATCATTAAACGCAACCACCCACATATTATTCCCCACAAAAGGCTCTTTTATCTCAACTCCTTTTGCCATAAATTCATGATACAAGGCCAGTGCATCCGCGCATTGAAAACAGATAGATACGCCTTTGCCATGCTCACCCTCTAAATCAAATTTCGCGCTATCACGTGGTTCCTGTAACATCAGCGTAGCCGCGTCACGCTCCACAGAGCACCATTCAATTTTTTCGCGCGGTGCCCATTGATGGGTCATTTTAAAACCCAATTTCCCTATATAAAACTCCAGCGAAGCCTCCATATCCCGCACCATAAAAAATGGAACAGTTAAACGGATATTTGGTGTAGATGACATATAATTATAATCCAATTTTATAAAAACATTTTCCCCAACCCTCTTTTCCGCGTAGCGGAAGAGAGGGTCGACCAGCGCAGCGTAGTCGGGGTGAGTAATCGCCGCCATACAAATTAATAAAGCGATCTGTCATTCTGAACGCAGAAGAATCTTGAAGCGATAAGTCGCCGCTGTACTTATCGCGTGTGTACCTTGCACATTCAAGATCCTTCGCTATCGCTCAGGATGACAAAGAATTATCCCGTTGTCTGTGTTCCCACAGACAACCAACCAAAGCCCCGGCCCCGCGCGATACCTTCCCCTAATATTAGGGGAAGGAGGAGGTTAGGGTCAGCCGCGCGCGATGACAAATACCTCTACAACTTCACTATCTCCCCATAAGTCTCCGGCCTTCTGTCCCTGAAAAACTGCCAGGTACTGCGCACCTCGTCAATCATGCCCAGATCAAACTCCGCTACCAGTAACTCGTCCTCATCTTCTGATGCCTGGGCAAATATCTG
>Ga0193702_1000116_pt1 | contig 32731 bp, 26 predicted proteins | sample U3a1metaG_FD_143060 | JGI IMG/M metagenome (GOLD analysis project Ga0193702, IMG submission 143060) | Soil microbial communities from a riparian zone of the East river system, Colorado, United States - U3a1 | ecosystem: Environmental > Terrestrial > Soil > Riparian zone | place: USA: East River... | reverse complement strand
TTCGGACGCGTAGGCGCCCAGCGCGCCCTGCAGGTAAGGCAGGTTGGCGATCACCAGCGCATTGCCGAGGCCGCCGGTGATGGCGACCACCACGCCGACCGCGCCGTAGGCCAGGCGCTTGGCGGGCGGGTGCAGCGGCGTCGATGGCGAGCCCGGCAGCATTGGCTTCTCGCCCGGCGCCCAGGCCGGGGCCGCATACGGGTCCGCCGAAGCAGGCGGCGGGTTCGCGGATGCTGGTGGCTGGGCCATGGTGGAGTCTCCGGTGGCTGAACTGGAAACGCTGCTCGAATCCATAGCATACGCTTCCCGCACACCGATGACAAAATCGCATGCCTTGTTGCTTGTCGCGCGCGAACGCGGCAAGCGTGCGCTCCTTTTCAAACTCGGCCAAAGGGGCTATGGTAAAGGGATGAAAACGCTCGACCCGCCCAATCGGAAGGTGGTCCTGGAGATTCTCGACCAGGCCAGGGACCTGACCCTCGCCACCGTGCGGCCTGACGGTTACCCGCAGGCCACGGCCATCAGCTATGCCCACGACGAGCTGACGATTTACGCCAGCGTCAGCCTCGGCAGCCAGAAGGCGCAGAACATCCAGGCCCACGACAAGGTATCGCTGACCGTCAATTGCGAGTACGGCGACTGGTCGCACATCAAGGGCTTGTCGATGGGCGGCCTGGCGAGCATCGTGCACGGCGCCGACGAGGTGCAGCATGCCTACGACTGCATGCTGCACAAGTTTCCCGAGTTGCGCACGCTGTCGGCCCACTCCCATCCCAGTCTGTGGGAGGGCGCGGTGTTCATTCGCATCACGCCGCAGGTGATTTCGGTGCTCGACTATCAGAAGGGCTTCGGCCACGCCGAACTGTTCAGCGTGGCGTGACGGCGGACGGCTGCAGGAGTTGCCTGATTTCAGGGATGCACGAGCCGCAGTTGCCGCCCGCTTTCAGGCAGGCGGTGACCTCGGCCGCGCTGGCCAGGCCGCGCGTGCGGATCGCCTCGCAGATGGTGTCGCGTCCCACGCCGAAACAGGAACACACGATCGGCCCGGCGTCCGGCCGCGCTTCGAGCGGCCGGCCCGCCAGCAGGCCGGCGCGGTCCGCCGCCGACAAGGTCTCCTGCGCGAACAGGCCGGCCAGCCAGCCGCGCGCCGGCAAATCGGGCCGCGCCGACAGGAACAGGCACTGCACGATGCGCCCCGCCACCAGATGCGCGGCGCGGTACACGCCGCCGCTGCGGTCCAGGTAGTCGAGCCAGTCGGCGTCCGGATCGTCGACGCCGAGCAGACGGCGCGCCCACCCGAGATGGTCGGCAATCGCATGGCGCCCCGCCAGTTCGTAACGCGCGAAGCCGCTGCCCTGGATCCGCGTCCAGTGCGCCACGCCTTCCAGCGGCAATTCGCCGCGGCTCAGGACAAAGCCGTGCCAGTCAACGTCGAAGCGCTCGACCCGCACCGGCGTGTGCTTGAATTCGGGTTCGCCCGACACCGGATCGACCACCGGATTCACCACCGCGCCGACCCGCGCGTCCGACGCGGTCTGCCCGTTCCAGTGGATCGGGATGAAGATGCCGCCGCGCGCGATGCCCCCGCCATGCTGCACCCGCGCCACCATCGCGCCCCACGCGCTCGATACGCGCGCCAGCTCGCCGTCGCGCACGCCGCACAGCAAGGCGTCCTGCGGGTGCATGTCGATGAAGGGCTCCGGCACGTGGCCGGCCAGGCGCGCGGCCTTGCCGGTGCGCGTCATGGTGTGCCACTGGTCGCGGATGCGGCCGGTGTTGAGCGCCAGCGGATACTGCTCGCCGGTCGCATGCGCGGGCGCGCGCGGCGGCGTCGCGACAAAGCGCGCCTTGCCGTCCGGCGTGGCGAAGCGGCGGTCGCCGAACAGGCGCGCGCTGCCTTGCGCCGATCCGGCCGGCACCGGCCACTGCACCGGCTCCAGCGCATCGTAGCCGCGCTTGCCGAGACCCGCCAGTCCGGCGATGTCGAACACGCGCCGGCTGGCGCCCGTGTTGCGGTAGCCGGACAGGCGCGCGTGCTCGTCGAACACCTCGTGCACCTCGGCGAAGTCGAAGCCCGGGTAACCCATGCGCTGCGCCACCTGGCACAGGATCCGCCAGTCCGCGCGCGCCTGTCCCGGCGCCGGCAGGAAGGCGCGCTGGCGCGCGATGCAGCGCTCCGAATTGGTGACCGTGCCGTCCTTCTCGCCCCAACCCAGCGCCGGCAGCAGCACGTCGCCGAACGCGGTGGTGTCGGTCGCCGCGACGATGTCCGACACCACCACCAGCTCGCAGCGCGCGAGCGCCTGGCGCACCCGGTCGGCATCCGGCAGGCTGACCAGCGGATTGGTGGCGATGATCCACACCGCCTTGACCTTGCCCTGCCCGATCGCCTCGAACAGGTCGACCGCGTTCAGGCCGGGCCGGCTGGCGATGCGCGGCGAGTCCCAGAACGTTTGCACGGTGTCGCGATGGGCGGCGTGGTCGAGGTCCATGTGCGCGGCCAGCATCGTCGCCATGCCGCCCACTTCGCGCCCGCCCATCGCATTCGGCTGGCCGGTCAGCGAGAACGGGCCCATGCCGGGTTGCCCGATCCGGCCGGTGAGCAAATGGCAGTTGATGATGGCGTTGACCTTGTCGGTGCCGGCCGACGACTGGTTCACGCCTTGCGAGAACGCGGTCACGACCTTGCCGGTCAGGGCGAACCAGGCATAGAACTCGAGCAGCGCCGCGAGGTCGACGCGGCAGGCCCTGGCCACCGCGGCGGGATCGGCGCAGTCCACCTCGGCCGCCGCCAGCGCCGCTTCCAGCCCGCCGGTGTGGGCCGTGACGAATCCATGGTCGGCAAAGCCGTGCTGCGCGAGGTAGGCCAGCAGGCCGTTGAACAAGCAGACGTCGGTGCCCGGCTTGAGCGGCAGGTGCAGGTCGGCCAAGTCGCAGGTCGCGGTGCGGCGCGGGTCGATCACCACCACTTTCAGCGCGGGCCGGGCTTCCTTGACCTGGGCGATGCGCTGGAACAGCACCGGATGGCACCATGCGGTGTTCGACCCCACCAGCACGATCATGTCCGCCAGGCCGAAGTCCTCGTAGCAGCCCGGCACCAGGTCTTCGCCGAACGCGCGCTTGTGCCCCGCCACCGAGGACGACATGCACAAGCGCGAATTGGTGTCGATGTTGGCGCTGCCGATATACCCCTTCATCAGTTTGTTGGCGATGTAGTAGTCCTCGGTCAGCAACTGGCCCGACACGTACAGCGCCACCGCATCCGGCCCGTGTTCGTCGATGATGGCGCGCAGGCCGCCGGCCACGCGGTCGAGCGCCGCATCCCACGACACCTCGCGCAGCGTGCCGCCTTCGCGCACGGCGGGATGCAGCAGGCGGCCGTCGAGGCCCAGGGTCTCGCCCAGCGCCGCGCCCTTGACGCACAGCCGGCCGCGGTTCGCGCCATGACCGGCATCGCCGGCGATGGCGACGCCGCCATCGGCCTGCGGCGTCGCCTGCACGCCGCAGCCTACGCCGCAGTATGGGCAGGTGCTGCGCACCGCGAGCGGGATCGGCGCGAGGTTCATGCCGCCTGCGCGCACAGCGCCTCGCCGAACAGCAACTGGCTGCGGATCGCGGAGATGTCGGTGCGCTGCTGGATCAGGCCGAAATACCAGGGTCCGTCCTGCACCTCGCCGTACAGCACCGCGCCGGTGATGCGGTTGCCGGCCAGGACCAGCCGCTTGTAGATACCGCGGCGCGGATCGCGCAGCACCAGGTCTTCGCTGCCCTCGCCGCCGATGAAATCGCCGACCGAATACAGGTCGACTCCCGTCACCTTCAGTTTGGTGGGCGTCGCCTGCTGCACGTAGCGGCGCACGCCGGCGTCGGCCAGGTGGGCGCCGCAGACCCGCGCCTGCTCCCAGATCGGCGCCACCAGCCCGAAGGTGGCGCTGCGGTGCTGGACGCACTCGCCCACCGCGTACACGCGCGGATCGTAGGTCTGCAGCGTGTCGTCGACCACGATCGCGCGTTCGCAGTGCAGGCCGGCTTCGCGCGCCAATGCGATGTTGGGGCGGATCCCGGCCGCCATCACCACCAGGTCGGCGGCCAGCTCGCCGCCATCCTTGAAGCGCACGGCGCGCACCCGATCCGGTCCCACGATCTCGGCGGTCTGTGCGCTGAGCATGAAACGCAGGCCCTTGCGTTCGAGCGCGCCTTGCAGCAGCAGCGCCGCGGGCGCGTCGAGCTGCTGGTTCATCAGGCTGTCGGTCAGGTGCACCACCGTGACCTCCATCCCGCGCCGCAGCAGGCCGTTGGCCGCCTCCAGTCCGAGCAGGCCGCCGCCGATGACCACCGCCCGCCGGCCGCTGCGCGCCGCCTCCAGCATCGCATCCACATCCTGGATATCGCGAAAGCCGGCCACGCCGGGCAACTGGTGCCCCGGCACCGGCACGATGAAGGGCGTGGAGCCGGTGGCCAGCAGCAGCCGGTCGTAAGGCACTTGCAAGCCGGAGCGCGCGTGCACCATGCGCCGGCGGCGGTCGATCTTCAGCACCGGATCGCCCGCATGCAGGGCGATGCCATGCTCGCGGTACCACTCGCGCGTGTGCAGCATGATCTCGTCCAACTGCTTGTCGCCCGCCAGCACGGGCGACAGCATGATGCGGTTGTAGTTGCCATGCGGTTCGGCGCCGAACACGGTGATGTCGTACAGCTCGGGCGCCAGCTTTTGCAGCTCCTCGACCGTGCGCATGCCCGCCATGCCGTTGCCGACCACCACCAGCGAACGTTTCGGCGTCATCGTCACGCCGCGACCCAGACCTTGCCGTCCTCGACCCGCACCGGGTAGCTGCCGACCGAGTGCGCGGGCGCTTCCAGGCATTCGCCGGTGCGCAGGTCGAAGTGCTGCTTGTAGATCGGCGAGGCGACCACGATGCGCTCGCCGATGCTGCCCACCAGCCCGCGCGAGAGCACCGAGGCGCCTGAGTTCGGGTCATAATTAGCGATGGCGAATACCAGGCCGGCGCCCTGCCCGACCCGGAACACCGCGACATGCTCGCCCTTGACCAATGCACAGACGCCGGTGTCGGGCAAGATGTCGTCGAGCGTGCAGACCGGGGTCCACTGGTCCGTTTCAAGGTCGCGGTGCATGAAGTCTCCTAGGCGGATTGGGTGACGATCGGGATGATCGCGTGCTTGCGTTCTTCCAGCGTGGCCGGCCGGACCTGGCCGCGCTCCGGCATGAACACCACGTTCCGGTCGGCCGCGTCGCTGTTGACGAAGTGGCGGAAGCGCTTGCGCGTTTCCGGATCGTTGACGGCCTTGGCCCACTCGTCGGCGTAGCTGTCGACCACGCGCTGCATGTCCACCTCCAGCTCGGCGGCGATGCCCAGCTTGTCCTGCACCACCACCTGCTTGAGGTAATCGAGGCCGCCCTCGAGGTTCTCGCGCCAGACGCTGGTGCGCTGCAGACGGTCGGCGGTGCGCACGTAGAGCATCAGGAAGCGGTCGATATAGCGCACCACGGTCGCTTCGTCGAGGTCGGACGCGAGCAGCTCGGCGTGGCGCGGCTTCATGCCGCCGTTGCCGCACACGTAGAGGTTCCAGCCCTTGTCGGTGGCGATCAGGCCGACGTCCTTGCCCTGTGCCTCGGCGCATTCGCGGGTGCAGCCGGACACACCGAACTTGATCTTGTGCGGCGTGCGCAAACCCTTGTAGCGGTTTTCGAGCGCGATCGCGAAGCCGACGCTGTCGGCCACGCCGAAGCGGCACCAGGTCGAACCGACGCAGGACTTCACCGTGCGCAGCGACTTGCCGTAAGCGTGGCCGGATTCGAAGCCGGCCGCGATCAGCTCTTCCCAGATCGGCGGCAGCTGCTCGACGCGCGCGCCGAACAGGTCGACCCGCTGGCCGCCGGTGATCTTGGTGTACAGCCCGTACTTCCTGGCGACCTGGCCGACCGCGATCAGGCCGTCGGGCGTGACTTCGCCGCCCGGCATGCGCGGCACCACCGAGTAGGTGCCGTCCTTCTGGATATTCCCGAGGAAGTAGTCGTTGGTGTCCTGCAGGCTGGCGTGCACCGGCGTGAGCACGAAGTCGTTCCAGGTCGAGGCGAGGATGCTGGCCGCGAGCGGCTTGCAGATGTCGCAGCCCAGGCCCTTGCCGTGCTGCGCCAGCAGCTGCGGGAAGGTCTTGAGCTGGCCGACGCGCACCAGGTGGACCAGCTCCTGGCGCGAAAAAGCGAAGTGCTCGCAGACGTGGTTGTTGACCGCCATGCCGAGCTTCTTCATCTCGGCCTTCATCACCTGGGTGACCAGCGGCACGCAACCGCCGCAGGTGGTGCCGGCCCTGGTGCAGCTCTTGATGGCGCCGATCGTCACCGCGCCGCCCGCCACCGCCTCGCACACCACGCCTTTCGAGACGTCGTTGCAGGAGCACAGCTGGGCCGACGCCGGCAAGGCGTCTACGCCCAGCCCCGGGCGCGCATTGCCCTCGGCCTGCGGCAGGATCAGGAATTCGGGCGACTCGGGCAGCTCGATCCGGTTCAGCATCATCTGCAGCAGCTCGCCGTATTCGGCGGCGTCGCCCACCAGCACGCCGCCCAGCAGGTACTTGCCGCAGTCGGACACCACGATCTTCTTGTACACCTGCTTGCGTTCATCGGTGAACTGGTAGCAGCGGCTGCCTTCGGCCGCGCCGTGCGGGTCGCCGATGCTGGCCACGTCCACCCCCATCAGTTTGAGCTTGGTGCTCATGTCGGCGCCGCTGAAGACGGCCGCCTGTTCGCCCATCAGATGGCGCGCGGCGATGCGCGCCATGTCGTAGCCCGGCGCCACCAGTCCGAAAATCTGGCCGCCCCACAGCGCGCACTCGCCGATCGCATACACGTCGGGATCGGACGTCAGGCAGCTGTCGTCGATCGCGATGCCGCCACGCGGGCCGACCGCCAGTCCGCAGGCGCGCGCCAGTTCGTCGCGCGGGCGGATGCCGGCCGAGAACACGATCATGTCGGTGTCGAGATGGCTGCCGTCGGCGAAGCGCATGCGGTGCGTGCCGTCCTCGCCGTCGACGATCTCGAGCGTGTCCTTCCGGGTGTGGACGGTCACGCCCAGCTGTTCGATCTTCTTGCGCAGCACGCGTGCGCCGCCGTCGTCGACCTGTACCGCCATCAGGCGCGGCGCGAATTCGACCACATGGGTCTCGAGCCGCATGTCGCGCAGCGCCTTGGCGCATTCGAGACCGAGCAGGCCGCCGCCGATCACCACGCCGGTCTTCGCACGCTGGCCGCATGCAAGCATCGCTTCCAGGTCTTCGATGGTGCGGTAGACGAAGCAGTCCTTGCGGTCCTTGCCCGGCACCGGCGGCACGAAGGGATAGGAGCCGGTGGCGAACACCAGCTTGTCGTACGCCAGCACCTCGCCGCCGGCGGTGGTGACGGTGTGCGCCGCCAGGTCCACCGCGGCGGCGCGGGTGTCCAGCTTGAGCAGCATGTTGCCGCGCTCGAAGAAGCCGTCCGGCACCAGCGACAGGTCGTCGGCCGACTTCCCGGCGAAGAAGTCGGACAGGTGCACCCGGTCGTAGGCGGGCCGCGGTTCCTCGCACAGCACCGTCACGTCCAGCTGCGGCACGCTGCCGCCGGCCAGGGTTTCGAGCAATTTATGGCCCACCATGCCGTGGCCGATGACGACGATTTTCATGTCGGCTCCTCAGGCGGCGGCCGCGGCGGACGCCGCGCCGTCGGCTTGCGCGGTGAAGCGCACCGCGATCGCGCACAGCGCCGAGACCACCACCAGCGCGCTCAAGATCGACAGCGTCTGCTGGATGTTGCCGGTGCCCTTCATCAGGAAGCCGGCCAGCACCGCGCCCACGTTGCCGCCCGCGCCGATGATGCCGGCCACGCCGCCCAGCGCCTTGCGGTCGATGAAGGGTACCAGCGCGTAGGTCGCGCCGCAGGCCATGTGGGTGAACAGGCCGAAGCACAGCATCGCGATCACCGCGAGGGTCGCGCTGCCGGCGTTCGCGAACCACAGCAGGCCGAGGCCTTCGCCCAGCATCATCACGAACAGCAGGGTGACGCGGGTATTCAGGTCGCCGCGCGCCGCGCCCTTGTCCGACAGCCAGCCGCCGAGGGCGCGCGCGAACAGCGCCAGCAGGCCGAAGCTGCCGGCCGCCATCCCAGCCTCCTTCAGCGACAGGCTGAAATGGTCGACGTAGTACACGGCTGCGATGTTGTGGATGAAGATCTCGATGCCGAAGCAGGCGCCGTAGGTCACGAACAGCAGCCACACGCGGTAGTTGCAGGCGGCCGCCTTGAAACTGGCCCAGCCGCCCGCTCGGGGAGCCCCGGTGCTCCCGTTTTCGACCGCGACGCCGGCCGCGCGCAGCGCATCGTAATTCCCTTCCGGGCAGTCCTGGGTGTAGCGCCAGTAGAGGACGGCCATCGCCAGCATCAGCACGCCGGGCACCAGCAGCGCGGCGCGCCAGCCCAGGGTTTCGCTCACGCCCAGCATGACCATCGCGCCCACCAGCAGCGGCATCAGCGCCTGCGCCGCCCCGCCGCCGGCATTGCCCCACCCGGCGGCGGCGGCGTTGGCGGTGCCCACCACCTTGGGCGCGAACATCACCGAGGTATGGTACTGGGTGATCACAAAGCTGGCGCCGACCGCGCCGATCCCGAGCCGGAACAACAGGAAGCTTTCATAACTCCGGGCCAGCGCCACGCCGAGCACCGGAATCGCGCCGAGCAGCAGCAGGCCGGTGTAGGTCTTGCGCGGGCCGTAGCGGTCGCACAGCGGGCCGACCACCAGCCGCACCAGCACCGTGATCGCCACCGCGGCGATGTTGATGTTGGCGACCTGCGCCAGCGTGAGGCCGAATTCGCCTTTAATCAGCGGCATCAGCGGCGCGCAGGCGAACCAGGCGAAAAAGCAGATGAAGAAAGCCATCCAGGTCAGGTGGAAGGCGCGCATCTGCGGCGTGTTGAAGGAGAACAGATTGATGGTGTGTGCTTTGCCGGCCATGATTTATCCCGTTAAAAACAAAAAGGCGTCCGCCCCTCCCGGTTGACACAACCAGGGTGAGCGGACGCCGTTGTCCGTACCGGTCCGTCGTTAGACCGGCGTTGAAAATAAGGGGATCGCCATTGATCCTGTAGCCTTCAATGAGCAAGAGCCATGCCAATCGGCCTCACGGGGAGCGGCTGGTGTGCGCCGCGGCGCCTGCCACATCACGGTGCATCGCCGCCCGAAAATGATGCGCGCGGGCGCACCACCGCTCAGCGCGCGCCGATCGCGAACGAGGCGGCGTAGGCCTGCGCGTCGCTGCCGTCCCAGACCGTGCCGTCGATCAGGGTCGAGCGGCGCATCAGATTGCCGGGCACGCGGGTGCCGGTCATCTCGGCCGCCTCGCGGTACAGGCGCACCTGGTTGACCGCGGCCGCCACCGCCAGGTAGTCGGGATCGTCCTTGAGCAGTCCCCAGCGCCGATGCTGGGTGAGGAACCACATGCCGTCCGACAGGTAGGGGAAGTTGACCGCGCCGTCGGCGTGGAAGCGCAGGCTGTGCGGATCCTGCCAGCGCTTGCCGAGCCCATTCTCGTACTGCCCGAGGATGCGCGGGCCGATCACCTCGCGCCCGGTGTTGACGTAGGCCGGACTGGCGATCACCTCGGTCATCGCCTGCTTGTTCGCATCGCTCTCGTCGATCCAGCGCCCCGCTTCGAGCAGCGCGGCGACCAGCGCGCGGCAGGTGTTCGGATGGTGCGCCACGAAGTCGGCGCTGGCGCCCAGCACCTTGCCCGGATGGTCGGGCCAGACCTGCTGGCTGGTGGCGGCGGTGACGCCGACGCCGTCGATCAGCGCGCGGTGGCCCCACGGCTCGCCGGCGCAGAAGCCGTCCAGGTGGCCGGCGCGCAGGTTGGCCACCATCTGGGGCGGCGGCACCGTCACCGCCTGCACGTCGCGCAGCGGGTCGATGCCGGCCGCCGCCAGCCAGTAGTACAACAGCATCGCGTGGTTCCCGGTCGGGAAAGTCTGGCCGAAGGTGTAGCGCCGCGGCTCACTGCGCAGCAGGGCCGCCAGCGAGGCCCCGTCCAGCGCGCCGCGCGCCGCCAACTGGCGCGACAGCGTGATGGCCTGGCCGTTCTGGCTCAGGTTCATCAACACCGCCATCGCCCGCTGCTGGGCGCCGACGCCCATGTGGACGCCGTAGACCAGGCCATACAGCACGTGGGCCGCATCGAGCTCGCCGCCGGTCAGCTTGTCGCGCACGGCCGACCACGAAGCCTCCTTGCGCAGCACGATCTTGATGCCATGTTTTTCATCCAGCCCGAGCACCGACGCCATCACCAGCGAGGCGCAATCGGTCAGCGGCATGAAGCCGACCCTGACGGTCTCCTTTTCCGGCCTGTATCCTGCAAGTGCCATACCGTTCCTTATCGCGGCCCGCGGGGCTTAGCCCAGCAGGTCCTCCACGTCCAAAATGCGTTGGGCGATTTCCGCCAGTTTCAGGTTCTTGTTCATCGCCATGCTGCGCAGCTTCTGGTAGGCCTGCTCTTCCGACAGCTTGTGGTGCGCCATCAGCACGCCCTTGGCGCGCTCGACGATCTTGCGCTCGGCCAGCTTGTGGCGGGTGTCGGACAGCTCGGCCAGCAGCTTTTGCTCTTGCCGGAAGCGCGCCAGCGCCACGTTCAGCACCGGCTTGATGCGCTCGGGCTGCAAGCCCGCCACGATATACGCCGACACCCCGGCCGCCATCGCCGCGTCCATGCTCGGGGTGCTGTCGTCGTCGGTGAACATCACGATCGGGCGCCGCTCGTCGCGGGTGGCGATCACAATATGCTCGAGCACGTCGCGCGCATCCGATTCGGCGTCGATGATGATCAGGTCCGGCTGCAGCTGGGCGATGCGCTCGGGCAGGAAGATGTCTGCCGGCAGCGAGGCGACGATGTCGAAACCCGATTCGAGCAGGCCGATGCGCAAGGCATTGCCGCGCTGGAACTGGGCGGCCAGGGCGGCATCCGGCGCATCGCCTTCATTGACGACGGGATTGACGACGACGATGCGCAAGGAACGCGCGGCATGCTGGGACAATTTCATATGGGAATCAGAGCAAGAAGCGCACCAGCTGGCGCTTGAGGTTCGGTCTAACATAAAACGGCGGCGCCATGTCAATCGTGCGCGCCCGAAAATGAAACAGGCTGTAAAAATGGGAACTGAATCGCCGCGCAGCAAGTTATGGTTCGGAGTTGTAGTGCGGGCGAGAAACTCACAAGAAAGGACCTGCTTGATTAACTCAATCCCTTACCGAGCGAATGAAAAAACCTCTCCTGGCGCTGGCCGCCGCCCTTGTCACCCTCATCAGTAGCAGCGCCCGCGCCGACTGGGCGCAATCGACCGATCCGCTGGTCGTCCAGGCCCGCCCTGCCAATTACGAAATCCAGGCGCAGAATCCGCCGGGATTCACCTGGGCCCGCTATCCGGGCGGGGCCGCACAATATGAAATCGAAATCTATCCCCAGGGCTCGGCCACGCCGACCCGCGGCTACAGCGACCGCAACTGGTTCTTGCCGACCAAGGCAATGCCGCAAGGAAACTATACCTGGCGCGTGCGCTCCACCAGCAATGGCGACTGGTCGACGCTGCGGCCGTTCTCGATCACTGGCCGCTCGACCGTGTTCGAGGTGCCCGACAATGTCACCCTGCGCACCCGGATCACCGCCAAGGCACGACCGCGCTCGCTGCCGCCCTCGTTCGTCCCGATGAGCAAATGGCCGGCGGCGCGGATGACCCAATTCGAACCCTACACCAGCCGCATGAGCAACGAGATCCATTCGCAGAGCACGGCGTTGCCGAACCTGAGCGACACGCGCTGGCCGCTGGGCATCACCTCGCCGTTGACGGCGGCCATGGCCTCGCAGCAGACCGACGTGCGCGACCGCATCAACGAGGCCAGCCGCCAACTGGAGGCGGCGGCGATCATGTGGCGCCTGAAGGGCGATCCCTTCTTCCTCAATGAAGCGTTCAAGCGCGGCGACCAGATGGCCGCGCTCAATCCCAAGGGACCGACCAGCTACGTCAACCAGGACCAGGCCACGCGCCAGATCTCGCTGTCGCTGGTCAAGGCTGTCGACATCCTCGCCGGCAGCATCGACGCCAGCCGCAAGGCGCGCTGGCTGGCCAACGTGACCACCCGCACCAACGACATCTACGCCGACCTGTCCGGCGACGACGGCCGCCTCGACCAGTATCCGTTCGATTCGCACGGCAACACCAGCCTGGTGTTCCTGGTGCTGATCTCGAGCCTGTCGCTGGGCGACGTCGCGGATGCGCAGAAATGGTTCGACTTCTCGTTCCGCGCCTACGCCAACAGCCCGTCGCCATGGAGCGGACCGGAGGGCGGCTATGCCAACGGCACCGCCTACGCCGAGTACACGGCCGGCTACCTGGTCGCCCTGTGGGATCCGCTGTCGCAAGCGACCGGCGTGAATTTCTACGCCAAGCCCTGGTCGCTCGGCTTCCTCGACTTCGCCACCCAGTTCACGCCGCCGGGTTCCACCAAGCACGTGTTCGGCGACGGTTCGGACACCGCGCCCGATACCCGCGTATTCCACGCCTTCGCCTCGCGCATGGTATCGCCGCGCGCGGCCTGGTATGTGAGCCACCTGGGCGGCACCGAAGACACGCTGACCCTGCTGCAGGCGCCCTACCCGATGCCGGTGCAAGCCACCACCGTCCAATCGGCGCCGGCCAGTTCGGCCTACTACCCGAGCATCGGCTGGACCGCCATGCACAGCGATATCAACTCGCCGGGACGCACCTCGTTCTACTTCAAGTCCAGCCCCTACGGCTCGTTCAGCCACAGCCACGGCGACCAGAATGCGATCCTGCTGTCGGTGGCCGGCCAACCGCTGCTGATCAAGGCCGGCTGGTACGACTGGTACGGCTCGCCCTACTGGACCGACTGGTACCACCAGACCAAGTCGCAGAACGCGATCACTTTCGACGGCGGCAAGGGGCAATTGGTGGACGGCTACCGCGAGCAGCTCGAGCGCAACGGCCGCATCGTCGGCTTCTCGGCCCAGCCGAGCTACGACTACGCGGAAGGCGACGCCACCCCGTCCTACGGCGGCGTGCTGACGCTGGCCAAGCGCCAGGTCTGGTACCTGCGTAGCCAGAACGCGTTCCTGGTGCGCGACAAGCTGTCGGCCAATGCGGCGCACAGCTACGAGTTCAACCTGCACGCGCCGACCGCGATCACGGCCGAGAGCAGCAGCGCCGTGAAAATCGCGATCAACAGCCAGTCGGTCTGCGTCCGCTCGCTCGGTGCGGGCGTCTACCAGACGCGGGTCGGCGCGGCGCCCAAGCCGGGCACGGTGGAAGCGCATGGCGCCTTCGTGTTGAACGCCAGCGGCGGCGCGCCGGCCGAGTTCCTGATGCTGCTCGACGTCGGCTGCAAGCGGCCGGTGGTCAAGATCGCCCCCAGCGGCGCGACCCGCACGGTGACGGTGGGCACGCAGACGGTGACGCTGAACTAGGTTCGCGACGCCAGCAGGGCCCTAAGCGCGCAGTTGCGAGGGGCTGAGCCCCAGCACGCGGCGCCTGCAGCGCGCCATGTGGCTGGCCAGCGATCGCGATGGCGCGCGCCGGCACGCTCGCGGACGCCACCGCCGCATGGCTGCCCGACAAAGCGCTGGCGCGCGCGACCTTCGGCGCGGCCGTGTATCACGACCCGGCGCGCTTCGCCGACGAGACGATCGAGTACTACGTCAAGCCGCTGGCGAGTTCGCCCTTGCGTCGGGCGCAGTACCATGCGTTTCACCTCGCGCTGGAGCCGAATCCGCTGGCCGGCATCGAGGCCGCGCTCAAGCGCAGTGCGGTTCCGGTCAGGATCGTGAGCGACACCCTCTTCGCGCTGGCCGACGCCGACTACCTGGACCGCACGTTTCCGCGTTCGCAAGGCATACGCCAGGTGCCGGAAGGGAAGCTGTTCTTCCAGGAGGAATTCCCCGACATCATCGCCGAAGAAGCGCGGCGCCTGTGGAGCGTAGCGGGCGGCTAGACGACCGGCCTGATCGGTGCCGGATGTGCGGCATGAACACTCCCACGCAAGCCCCGTTGCTGAGCCTCTGCGCGCCCCATTTTTTTTGCCCGCAATATGGGGTCACATCTGACATTCGTACATTTCGCGGAGAAAATGTACGAATGTCAGATGTGACCCCAAGTGTTAGCAGGGCATTTTTTCGCCCTGCGCCGGTGCCGCCGCGCTCTGCGTATCGACCAGGACAATTGTCGAATGCCGGCGATTACGGGCGTGGGGTCACATCTGACTTTCGTACATTTTTTTTCAGAAATGTACGAATGTCAGATGTGACCCCACGTTGCGGAACGGCATCGACGTGTATTACGGATCGGCCTAGTAAGAAACCGGGGTGGGCAGCGGACGGCCCTCGAAGTGCGCCAGCAAATTGTCGACCGTCAGCTGGCCCATGGCGTGCCGCGTCTCCGCGGTCAGGCTGCCGATGTGGGGAGTCAGGACCACGTTCTCCAGCGAGCGCAAGGCGTCCGGCACCTGCGGCTCCTGGTCGAACACGTCGAGCGCCGCGGCGCCCAGGCGTCCGGTCTGCAGCGCGCCGACCAGGGCCTCTTCGTCCACCAGCGATCCGCGCGCGATATTGACCAGCGTGCCTTCCGGGCCGAGCGCGTCCATGACCGCCGCATCGACCGCCCGCAACGTCGCCGGATTCGCCGGCGCCGCCAGGATCAAGTAGTCGCTCTGGCGCGCGAGGTCCAACAGCGAATCGGCGCGTGGCACCGCCACACCGGGGATCGCGCGCGGCTGATGGTAGCGGATCTCCATGCCCAGCGCCGCGAGCCGCGCCCCGATCGCCTGGCCGATGCGGCCAAATCCAAAAATCCCGGCCACCTTGCCGCGCACGCTGCGCGCCGGCACCAGGGGCTTGCGCGCGGCCCAATCGCCGTTGCGCACGAACCGGTCCATGGCCGGCAGCCGGCGCGCGCTCGCGAGCACCAGCAAGACCGTCAGGTCGGCGACGTCATCGGTGAGCACGTCCGGCGTGTTGGTAACGAGTACGCCACGCGGACGCAGCGCTTCAAAATCGATCTTGTCGTAGCCGACGCTATTGAGCGCGACAATCTCCAGCCGCGGCAACCGGGCCGCCAGCGCCGCGCTCACGCCGATCGGGCCGATGGTCATGATGCCGCGTACATTCGGCGCGACCCGGTCGATATAGGCATCCTGCCCGGCGGCCGGTTGCTGGTACACATGATGACAGTGGAAGTGCCGGTCCAGCTGCTCCATCACGGAACGGGACGGGCTTGCCGCAAATACGAGGACTTCAGGTTTCATACATAACTCCAACATCTTTTTCGGTGCGCAAAACAAAAAGGCCCGCAATTTCTCGCAAGCCCTTGATTGCTAAACTGTGGTGGGAAGCGTGAGTTTCGAATTTGAAACTGCAACGATGATAGCGCACTCTAGCGATCGCCAGCGGGCGAGGGAAAAGCCGTTTTCCGCTCTTGCGCGCATGGCTACATCGCGGCCATTCAGAGGGACGCCGGAGGCTGTTGCGACGTCAGCGCCGCCGCGGCGAGGAGCGCGCCGAGCAGCAGGAATGTCTCAAGCTGCAGCACCGCTCGAACCACCCCTAGCCCACGCGAAGAGCGAGAAGCGGCAGGCAGGCCGACGAATTTGTTATACCCGCCCAAGGCGATGGCGCCAAGCACCAGCCCAATTTTCACGAGCAGGATCGTGCCGTATGCGCTGCCGAACAAATGCGCGACGGTCCCCACGCGTTGCCAGGCACTGTAGGAGCCGGTGCCGACAATCGCGATGACCGCCAGCAGCGCCGACTGCGACATGAGCGTCAGATAGCGCCCGCTTGCATCGGCGCTGAACGCTACGACACGCGAGGCATCGAGGACGAACCAGCCCGAGACCATGACCGCCCCCATCCACACACCGATGGCCGAAAAATGCAGCACTTCAGCCGCCAGTGCAACGCTCCACAAGCCATCTTCGCCCGCATGCCCCATCGAAGAACGCGTAAAGGCAAATATCGCAAGCGACAGGAGGACGGCACGATCGCGAAAGCGGCTCGTGCCGCGCGGCAGGCGCAGCGCGAACACGACGAGCATCGCCAGCATCGCGAGGCATCCGCCATGCCCGTAATCGGTGCCGGATACCATGGTCCAGAACATCGGGCAGGCCTCTCGCAGGCCCACACCGCCCATCGCCGCGGTCGCCGCCAGCATCGCGACCGCGCTGCCAAGCACGCCGAGTCCCGCCGCTGCCAGGTCGAACTTGCGCAATGCCGGCTCGAACCCGTCGCGGTCAACGCCGCTGGCATGCAGCCACCGCCGCGCCAGCCACGATCCCACCAGCCAGACGAAGCCGGTGTCAAGCAGCAGCGCCGAGCCGACTTGCAGCAGCGCGACCGCATCCATCTATTTCACCGTGAACGTGAAGTCGCCGTTGCGGCGGTGGCCATCGTGGCCGACGGCGATCCACTGGACGGTGTAGGCGCCCGGCGTCAACACAGGAACATCGAGGCGCAGGACGGCCGGGCTGGCAGCGTCCACATGCGCCTTGGCGCTGGCGACGTCCTTGCCGCCCGCGTCCTTGAGCGTCACCGAGCTGAACGATGCTTCGATCTTTTCATTGAAGGTCAGCACGAGCGCTTTCGGCGCCGGACTGACCGTGGCGCCGGCGGCGGGCTCGGAACCGGTGAGCTTGGCGTGCGCCGCTGCGAAGGGGCTGGCAAACATGGCGCCGGTCAGCACGCACGTCATGGCAAGGAGGTGTAGATGTTTCATGGTCGGTCCGTTCAAAGTGGGAAGTGGATAAAAATAATTGGGCGACGTCGAGCGTGCGCCGCGTTCATCAGCCGTGTCCGCCGTGACCGGATGGCTTGCGCACGTTCATGTGGATGTCGGACGGCTGGTCCACCGCCGGCATCGATTGCCCGCCCGGCGCGGCGCTGCGCAGCGGTTCCGCAAGCGCTCCTTGCCATTCGTAGGCCAGGGTGCCGGCCGGGTGCTGGTACCAACCCGGGTCCTTGTAATCGCCCGGCCGCTGGTCCTTGCGCACTTTGAGAACGGTAAACATGCCGCCCATCTCGATGCCGCCGAACGGCCCCTCGCCCGCCATCATCGGCAAGGTGTTTTCGGGAATCGGCATTTGCATGCCGCCCATCGAGCCGCCGCGATCGCCCATCACCATGTAATCGGGCACCAGCTTATTGATCTTCTCGGCCACACCTTGATGATCGACGCCGATCATGGTCGGCACGCTGTGGCCCATCGCGTTCATCGTGTGGTGCGCCTTGTGGCAGTGGAAGGCCCAGTCGCCCGGCTCGGTCGCGACGAACTCGACCGCCCGCATCTGCCCGACCGCGATATCGGTGGTCACTTCCGGCCAGCGCGACTCGGGACGCGTCCAGCCGCCGTCGGTGCAGCTGACCATGAATTCGTGGCCATGCAGGTGGATCGGATGGTTGGTCATGGTCAGGTTGCCGACCCGGATGCGCACCCGGTCGCCCTGGCGCACCACCATCGGGTCGATGCCGGGATAGGCGCGGCTGTTGAAGGTCCACAGATTAAAGTCGAGCATGGTGTTGACCTTCGGCGTGAAGCTGCCGGGGTCGATGTCGTAGCTATTCAGCAGGAACACGAAATCGCGGTCGACCTGCATGAAATTGGGGTCTTTCGGATGGGTCACCCAAAAGCCCATCATGCCCATCGCCATCTGGGTCATTTCGTCCGCGTGGGGGTGGTACATGAAGGTGCCGGCGCGCCTGGCCACGAACTCGTAGACGAAGGTCTTGCCCGGTTCGATGCCCGGCTGGGTCAGGCCGGTCACGCCGTCCATCCCGTTCGGCACGCGCTGGCCGTGCCAGTGGATGCTGGTGTGCTCGGGCAGCTTGTTGGTGACGAACATGCGCACGCGGTCGCCCTCCACCACCTCGATCGTGGGCCCGGGCGACTGCCCGTTGTAGCCCCACAGATTGGCCTTCATGCCGGGCGCGATTTCGCGCACCACGGGCTCGGCCACCAGGTGAAATTCCTTGACGCCGTTATTCATGCGCCACGGCAGCGACCAGCCGTTCAGGGTCACGACCGGGTGGAACGGCCTGCCGTTCGGCGGCAGCGGCGGTGGTTGGGTGGCCGCGGCATTCATGACGATTGCTTCGGGCAAAGAGGCTGCCCCTACCCGGCTGACAGCTGCGGCACTTACTGCGACCGCGCCCGCGCCCTTGAAAAAATCTCTGCGTGACATCATGGGATGATCCTTGTCTCGGTATTGCTTCCGCTGCCGTTGATCGCCGATTGCAAATCCGTTTCGGCGATCCAGAAATCGCGCTGCGCTTCGATCGCCGCGTTGACGCTGGCGATCTGCTCGCGCGAGTCGGCCAGCAGCTCGAACACGCTGGCCAGCATGCCGTTGTAGCGCAGCAGGACCTCGTCCGAAATCTGCTTGCGCAAGGGGACCACGTCGTCGCGGTAGCGCCGCGCCAGCTCGTACGTGCTGCGGTAGGCGGAATACGCTTCGCGCACTTCCGAGCGCGCGCGCAGCGCGGCGTCGGCGGTACGGTGGACGGCCTGCATGTACTGCGCTTCGGCCCTGGCGGTGCGCGCGCCGCCCCAGTTGAAGATCGGCAGCTCCAGCGTGACCTGATAGCCGTGTTCGGTCGGCGTGCCGGTCATGCTCTTGTTGGCGTAGCCGGCGTCCAGCACGTTGATAAAGCCGGTGGCCTTGCTCAGCCCCAGCGCGTCGGCGCTGGCCTCGGCAGCGCGCCGCGCCAGTTGCACGTCCAGCCGTTGCGACATCGCCTGCGCCTCCGCATCGTTCATGTCTTTCGCGGCGGCCGGCAGGTCCGGCAGGCGCTCGGGGAGCGTGAACGCGGCCTGCCGGCCCTCCAGGCCAAGCCGCCGAATCAGTTGTTCGCGCGCCGCGACGGCGCCGTGGCGGGCGCGCGCCGACTGGGTCATGGCGTCGTTATAGAATGCCCGCTCGCGCGCCTGGTCCAGCTTGCTCCAGTTGCCGGCCTGCGCCATGCGTTGCGCCAGTTCGGCCGACGCCTCGGCGGACCGGCTGACCTGTTCCATGAACCGGGCAGTCTGTTGCGCCGACACCGCCATGAAGTAGGCGCGGCGCGTGTCGGCGGCCAGTTGCACCGCCTGCGCCGCGGCCAGCAGCTTGGCTTGCTCGAAGCGGCGCCGCTCGATGCCGCGCCGGGCCGGCATGGTCAACAAGCCGGCCAGGTCGAACATGACGCTGCGATCGATTTCGGCCTGGCCGCCACCGCTGATGCGGCCGAAGGACAAGGCGGGATTGGTCAGGCGTCCGGCCTGGACCAGATCGGCTTCCGCCATGCCCAGCTCCGCCAGCGACGCTTTCAGGCCGCGGTTGTTGATGAGCGCGATCCGGACCGCGCTGTCCGCGCTCAGCGGCTTGCCCAGCAGCGCGTCGAGCTCGGCCTCGTCGACGGCTGCGTCCTTGGACAGCCGCACCGGCTGCCCGATGCGCTCCCGGGTCATGCTGGAGACCGCATCCAGGCCGCCGTCGGGCGAAAAGCTGGCGCAGCCGGACAGGGCAATTACTGCGAGACTCATTGCGGCAGGCCTGCGCCTGCCCGTGTGAAAAAACGGCATGGAATTCCTCGAAAATCGATAGATGTCATGACGACGACAACCGAACACGGTTGTGCCGCGGATCTACAGCTTCAGGCGGAAAAAGGACGGGGAGGACGTTCCAGGCCGTCGGGAATATATCCCGTGACCCATGGCGCAGGCGCCAGCACAACGGCGGACCCGGTCACGAAGACCGGCGTGAGAACAGGGTTCGACGGCAGTGCGGCGGCGCCCAGGCAGCAACTGGCGCAATTGCTGCAGGTCGAGGCCTTGCCGTGCGCGTGGCCCGCCATGTGAGCATGATCGGCGTGATCGGCATGGTCAAGGACCGCAGCGGCCGCATGGGTCGCTGCCGCATGGGCCGGTCCGCAGCACGTTTTGATCGCGGCGGCAAAGCCCTGAAGAGGCAGCGCGGCAATCAAAATCCATAACAAATATCGGACGAGAACGCGATTCATGCGAGAAAGTATAACAGCTCGTCCGCCGATGCGCGCGATCCCAGCAAGCGGCGCCCCGCGGCGGGCCGGTAGCGGCCCGGCTGGTTCGTCGCCGGCGACCAGTCGGGCAGCACCGGGATCGGCGCCGGCCCGAGCGGCTTGAACTCGCCGTCGGCATACACGACTTTGCCGCCGGCGAGGGTCAGCACCGACTCGATCGCCTTGATGGCCTCTTCGTCCACCGTGAAAAAATCCGCGCTCAGCACCGCGAGATCGGCCAGCATGTGCACGCACGCGCTCGATATTGCGCGGCTCGAGGAAGTCCTCGAAGTCGGCGGCCGAGAACACCAGCATTTCGCCGGCGCCGTTGTGGCGCTAATAGTCGGAGCCGTCGCCCGGCTTGACCATGCCGGTCCAGCGCTTGAAGTCGTCCAGCTCCTTGCCCTTGTTCTGGGTGAAGAGCTTGTACGCGATGCGAATCGTCAGTTGCTCGTCGCGCGCCAATTGGTCGTTCGGCGTGTCCTTGCCATAGCCGACCGCGCGCAGGGCCGCACGGGCGATTGCCAGGCGCCAAGTGTAAGCCACATCATCGCCACGCATTCAATCGAGCTATTCTTGTTGACTTTGTCGATCTTTGCTTTAAGCTACGCTACATCGTTACAGTAAATCGTTCTAGTAAGCCATTTGCTTGTCGATGATACTGAATGGGATCGAAGCGCCTTGGATATTTTGGCAATATTTCCGCATTCATATTTTTTTGTCGATTTACTGCATCCATACAGTAAATCGTTGCACTTGAAATAAAAGGAAACGATGAGCCAACCAAAAATTCAGGATGTGGCGCGGCTGGCCGGCGTGTCGCCGTCCAGTATCTCGAATTTCCTCAACAACCGGATGGAGCAGATGCGGCCGGCAACCCAGCTCAAGATCCAGCACGCGATCGAGCAGCTCGGGTACCGGCCCAACAATGCGGCGCGCCAGCTCAAGACCGGGGTCGCCACCATGGTCGGCCTGCTGGTACCGTCGCTGGCCAACCAGTTCTTCGGCTCGCTTGCCTGCGCGGTGGAAACGGCCGCGGCCAGGCACCATTGCCACGTGATGACCTTCAGCACCTTCCGCGATCCCGACCGCGAACGCGCGGTGATGGCCGACCTGCTGGCCTACGGCGTGCAGGGCATCATCACCGGCTCGGCATTGAACGACACCGACCACCTGGTCGCGATGACGGCGCGCTGCCCGGTGGTCGCCTTCGACATCAAGCGCTCGGACGAGCGCCACAATCGCATCATCACGATTTCGGTCGACAACGCCGCCGCCACGGCGACGGCGGTCGCCCACCTGGTGGCGCTGGGCCATCGCGCCATCGCGCTGGTCACGCCGCCGCCCTACACGCTGAACCGCCAGGACCGGGTCAGGGGATTCCAGCAGGCCATCGCGCAGGCGGGCATCGTCGGCGAACTGGTGATTGCCGACGCCACCGAGGCGCCCAGCGATCCGCACGGCGATACCCGGCTGTTCGAACTGGGCCGCAGCGCCGCCGCCCGGATCCTGTCGGCGCCCGCGCGGCCGACGGCGGCCATCGCCATCAACGACATGATGGCGATCGGCATCGGGATCGGCCTCAAGCAGCTGGGCCTGAAGATACCGCAGGATTTCTCGCTGATCGGGATCGACGACATCTTCTTCGCCGCCGCCCACGACCCGCCCCTGACGACGCTGCGCCAGCCGATCCAGGCCATGGCCGACGCCGCGGTCCAGCGCATCCTGGCACCGGCCGCGGCCCCCGGCGACGAACTGTTCGCGCCGGAACTGATCGTGCGGGCGTCCACCGCGGCACCACCGAAACAATAAACCACTCACCTTGAAGAGAACATCACTATGGAATTGATTGGAAAACGCGCCCTGGTCATGGGCGGCGCATCGGGCATCGGCAAGGCCACCTCGCTGGCCCTCGCGAAGGCGGGCGCGGACGTGGTCCTGACCTACTGGAGCAGCGGCGCGGAAGCGGAAGACGTGGTGGCGCAGATCCGTGCCATGGGCCGGCGCGCACAGGCGATCAAGGCCGACCTGACCGACGGCGCCATCGCCGAACAGGTGTTCGCCGAAGCGGAAGGGGCGATCGGCGAGATCGACACGCTGTTCGCCAATATCGGCGGCCTGATCCAGCGCTGCCGCGTGGTCGACATGCCGCTGTCGCTGTGGAACGAGGCGATGAACCTCAACCTGACCAGCACCTTCCTGATCTGCCAGGCCGCGCTCAAGCGCATGGAGCCGCGCAAGAAAGGCGTCATCGTGACCATGTCCTCGCTGGCCGCGTTCGACGGCGGCGGGCCCGGTTCGACGCATTATGCGTCGGCCAAGGCCGCCGTCGCCACGTTCACGCGCGCCCTCGCGAAGGAAGTCGGACCGCTCGGCATTCGGGTCAACGGCGTCGCGCCGGGACTGATCGCCACGCGCTTCCACGATACCTTCAACACCCCGGCGAACCGGCTGGCGATTGCCGAACGCACCCCTGCGCGGCGCGAAGGCCAGCCGGAGGACGTCGCCAACGTCGTCGTGTTTCTCGCCTCCGAGCGGGCGGCCTTCCTGGCGGGCGAAATCATCCAGGTTAACGGCGGCCTCGGCCTTTATTGAAACGATCAGGAGAGCTTTATGAAGCAACTCATCGCACGCCGCCGTTTCCTCGGCGCCGCAGCCCTCACCTTGCCTGTGCTGACCGCGCGCCAGGTCCTGGCGCAAGACGCCCGCGAAGCGCTCGGCACCATGATGGGCAAGGCCACCGCCGGCGTCCACCCGCTGGCGACGCTGATGCAAGCGCATCCGGCGGCCTTGCGCGCCGAACTGCGCGGCCTCCATCCGCGCGTCTTCACCACGACAGCCGGCCTGAACGAACTGCGCCAACGCGCCCGCGGCAGCCACCGCACGATCTGGGCCAAGGCGCTGGACGGCCTGGTCGCCATGCGCGAGGAGCCGGCGCCGTCGCCGGCGCAGAAACGACGCGCCCAGAACACGGTGGCGATCGGCATGGTGGGCGCCGCCCTGGCTTACCAGATCGAGGGCGAGGCGCGCTACCTCGAGGCCGCGAAGCGCTATATGGATGCGGCCGTCAGCTATCCGGTCTGGGGCTATGCCTCCAGCAAGCCGGACGTCGATCTGGCCGCGGGCCATCTGCTGTACGGCATGGGCGCCGCCTACGACCTGCTGTTCGACGCGCTCTCGGTCGAGGAACGCACGCGCTACCGCAACAAGATCGTGCGCCAGGCGGGCCTGATGTCGGCCCACTTCATGCCGACGCCGGGCAAGTCGTATTCGTACAGCCAAAATCATTGCTTCATCCCGATCGCCGGCCTGGCCGTGGCGGCATACGCCGTCTGGGATGAGGTGCCCGAAGCGGCCAGTTGGGCCGCCCTGTCGCGCGCGATCTTCACCCGCGTGCTCGAAGTCGCGTCGCCCGACGGCTATTTCTACGAGGGCGTCGAGTACTGGGTGTTCTCGATGCCGTGGATCGTCCATGCGCTCGACGCCTTCGCCCACGCGGCCGGCGACGACATGTACGACCAACCCGGCCTGCGCAAGGCCCACCTCTACATCGCGCACTCGCTGGTGCCGAATGGCCAGGATGTGTTCGACTTCGGCGACGTGTTCGAAGGCCCCATCACGCGCGCGCGCAGCGGCGAGGAAGCGGAACGCACCCACCCGAACGGCAAGCTCCATTCCAACTACAACCTGTTGTACCGCTTGGCGGCGCGCTTCGGCAACCCCGAGGCGCAGGGGGTGGCGACCTGGATGGCGTCGCTGGGCCACGTGTGCGAGGAAGATTACTGGAGCTTGCTGTGGCTCGACCCCGCCTTGCCGGCCAAGCCGATGTCGGCGGTCGCGCCCCACCACCACTTCGACGACCTGGGCACCGTGTATTGGCGCAGCGACTGGACCGCCAAGGCGACGGCGTTCGCGTTCCGGGCCGGGCCGCCCGAGGGCCACCATGTCGCGGCCCTCGTCACCAAGCTGCCCGACTGGCATCTCGAGATGGGCCACTCGCACCCGGACGCCGGCAGTTTCATGCTGTACGGCGGGGGCAGCTACCTGACCGGCCCGATGGGCTACGCCGGCATCCCGAGCAGCAAGTTGAGCAATACCCTGCTGGTCGACGGCCAAGGACAAGCCAATGAAGGCGCCGGCCATGACGCCTTCGTCGGCTACCCCTATGCGCGGCTGGACAGCATCCGCATCACCAGCGTGACGCTGGGCGCCGACCATGCCGACATCGTCGCCGACCTCTCCGGCGCCTACCGCCCCGAGCTGGGCATCGAACGCCTCGAACGCCGCTTCAGCTGGGCGCACGGCGCCTGGACCACGACCGACCGCATGCGCGCCAGCAAGCCGGTGGTCCTGACCGCGCAGCTGCATGGCGACCGGGCCATCACGCAAGTGGCGGAGCGGCGCTTCCTCATCGCCGGCCGGCCATCCGCGCTCAAGGTCGACGTCCGCACCCCGGCGGCGCAAGCGGTCATCGCGCCCGGTGTGGTGGTCGCGGCCGGCCCGCCGGGCCACGTCGACCGGGGACCGACGGAACAGCGCGGCACGGTGCTGCGCCTGTCCCTGCCGGCCAGCAAGGACGCGACGCTGGTGACCAGCATGCGGTTTTAGGGAGCCGTGACCATGCAGATTCCCGACGTCGTCACCGTCGGCGAGGCGATGGCCCTGCTGATCGCCCGCCATACCGGGCCCTTGGCGCAGGTCAGCGAGTTCGAGCGCGCCAGCGCCGGCGCGGAACTGAATGTGGCGGTCGGCCTGAGCCGGCTGGGATTCAAGGTCGCGTACATCACCCGCCTGGGCGACGACAGCCTGGGGCGCAATCTGCGCGATTTCATGCGCGCGCAGGAGCTCGATCTGCGCCATGTCATGGTGGACGGGCGCTATCCCACCGGGTTCATGCTGAAGGCGATGGTGAACGACGGCACGGATCCGGAGGTGGAATACTTCCGGCGCGGATCGGCCGCCAGCCATATGTCGCCGGCCGATATCGCGGGCGCCGATATCGCGCAGGCGCGCCTGTTGCACCTGACGGGAATTTCGCCCGCCCTGTCGCCCGGTTGCCGCGAGTTGGTGTTTGGGCTGGCGGAGCGGGCCCGCGCCGCCGGCCGCACCGTGAGTTTCGACCCCAACCTGCGGCCGCGCCTGTGGCCGTCGCAGGGAGAGATGATCGCGACGGTCAATGCGCTGGCCGGTTTGGCCGACCTGGTCATGCCCGGCCTGGCCGAGGGGCAGATGTTGACCGGCTGCGCGCACGCGGCCGACATCGCCGATTTCTACCTGGCGCGCGGCGCGCGCCAGGTGGTGGTCAAGCTGGGGCCGCAGGGCGCGTATTTTGCCAGCGCCCGCTGCAGCGGCACCGTGGCCGGCCTGACGGTGGCGAAAGTGGTCGACACCGTGGGCGCCGGCGACGGCTTCGCGGTCGGCGTCATCAGCGCGCTGCTGGAGGAGCTGCCTTTGCGCGCGGCGGCGGCGCGCGGCAATGCGATTGGCGCGCGCGTTCTGCAGTTCCGCGGCGATTGCGAGGGCCTGCCCAATCGCGCGCAGCTGGCCGAGACGGAGGGCGCGAGCGAACCGCCCCACCCGCTCGCGATGCACTGAAGCGCGTTCGCCGTCACACCAAACATAAAACACAAAGACATCTTGGAGACTAGGGCATGAGAACAATGAAGGGGCTGCGCTGGCTGGTCATCACCCTGGTGGCCGTCGCGACCGTCATCAATTACATCGACCGCTCGGCGCTGGCCGTCATGTGGCCGGGGATCGCGGCCGAACTGGGCATGGACAAGCGCGACTATGCCAACATCATCACGGTGTTCCTGGTCGGCTACGCTGTCGGCCAGTCGCTGTTCGGCAAACTGTTCGACGCCCTGGGCACCCGGATCGGCTTCCTGCTGTCGATCCTCGTGTGGTCGGTCTCCATCGGCCTGCATTTTGTCGCGCGCTCGGCCATGTCGTTCGGCCTGTTCCGGGTGCTGCTGGGGATGGGCGAGGCGGGCAACTGGCCGGGCGCGACGAAGGCCATCGCCGAATGGTTCCCGGTCCGCGAGCGCGCCCTGGGACAGGGAATCTTTGGCGCCGGCGCCTCGATCGGATCGATCATCGCGCCGCCGCTGGTGGCCTTCCTGTACGCCTACGTGGGCTGGAAGAGCACCTTCATCCTGATCGGGGCGCTGGGCCTCATCTGGATCGTGCCATGGCTGATCGTCTACAAATCGGGCCCGGACGCGCACCCATGGATAGGCGCCGAAGAACGCGCCTACATCCTGACGGGACAAGCGAGCGCCGTCACGGCGCAGGCGGAATACGTCCCGACCTGGTCGCAGCTGCTGCGCCATCGCCAGAGCTGGGGCGTGATCGCCGCGCGCTTTTTCATCGATCCGATCTGGTGGCTGTTCGTCGGATGGCTGCCGCTGTACCTGAACGAAAAATTTCACTTCGATGTGAGGCAGATCGGTATTTTCGCGTGGGTGCCTTATGTCGGCGCCGGCATCGGCGCGCTGATGGGCGGCTGGCTGTGCGGCTGGCTGCTGCGGCGCGGCTGGTCGGTCGACGGCGCGCGCAAGCTGGTGATCGGCCTGGGGCTGGTGCTGATGTTTCCCGCCTTGCTGCTCAGCGCGATGGCCGATACGCCCTTGCTGGCGGTTCTGTCGATCGGCGTGATCCTGTTCGGCTTCCAGGCGGCGATCAGCAATATCCAAACCCTGCCGAGCGATTTTTTCTCGGGAAAAACGGTCGGCTCGCTGGCCGGTATCAGCGGCACGTCGGCGGTGCTGGGCGTGATCATTTGCATGCAGCTGGTGCCCGAACTGACCGCAGGCGGCAACTACACGCCGTTCTTCGTTCTCGGCGCGATGCTGGTGCCGCTGGTGTTCGTCGCGCTCTGGCTGGGCGGCCCCATCGTCCCGGTCGAACCGCGCCAGCGGGCCGATTCGTCTCACACCCCTCAACCTTCAACCATCAAGGAATTTCCATGAATCTGATACAGCGTACATGTGGCTTATCGTTGCTCTGCACCGGCCTGCTGGCGGCGTCCAGTCACGCACAGCCCGGCGCAGGCGCGGCGACGGGTTTCACGTCCAAGGAGGCATTGAGCAGCTTGTTCGACCTGGAGGGCAATTCGCCGTTTCCATCGCCCTATGCCGGCACGCTCAACTTCAGCGCCCTCTCGTCCAAGTTCGCCACCGCCAACGGCCACGGCTACCGCAACGAGCTGAAAATGGCCGCCAAGAACCGCCTCCCGATTGAACAGACGCATGAGCACTTCTCCGCGCTCGTCACGCCGACCCTGCCCAATGGCTACAAGACCATCGTCGCCCAATATCACGTCGACGGCCTGGAGACCATTTTGAAGGTCTACGTCCAGGACACGGCCGAGAGCTCCTTACTCGATGGCAAGGCCAACAATGGCGTATTCGACGTGGTGGCGAAGCTCGGCATGAGCGGCACGGAGGGGGTCGAGACCGCCCTCGGCACGATTCGCTCCGGCGACACCTTCGCCCTGGATATCAAGTTCGAAAATGGCGATGCCACCGTGACGGTCAAGACCGACAAAAACGGCACCATCCAGACCAAGCGCACCCACATCGTTGCCGACAAACGGAAGATCTTTTTCAAGTTCGGCGACTACTCGCAAGCGCAGGATCCCGACACGAAGGCGCTCACCATTATCCCGAGCAAATGGGACGAATACTTCCGTCTGCACCACATCGACAAGGATCTGATCAGCTTCAGCCACACCACCTTCGTCCGCGATTAGAAAAGCCGCGCCACGGCATGCCTGCCAGTGGCGCCACTCGATGCAACCGGAGACAGACATGAATCAAGCGGTAGACCCCGGCACCCTGGCGCGGCTGAAGACCGTCAGAACCTCGACCCTGACCACGCTGCTGTACAAGCGCGGCTTTCGCAATGTGTTCATCCAGGGCGCGCGGCCGCTGAAGACGGGGCAACGGCTGGCCGGACCGGCCTACACGCTGCGCTACATTCCGTCGCGCGAGGACCTGGACGGCATCGACGCCTTCCGCGATCCGCGCCATCCGCAGCGGGTGGCGATCGAAGAAGTTCCGCCCGGCGCGGTCCTGGTGATGGATTGCCGCGGCGATGCGTCGGTGGCCTCGGCCGGCAGCATCCTGGCCACCCGCATGCAGGTGCGCGGCGCGGCCGGCATCGTCACCGACGGCGGCTTGCGCGACGCGGTTGGCATCGCCAAGCTGGACATGCCGGCCTGGTGCGCGGGCGCCTCGGCCCCGACCAATCTGATCCGCCACCACGCGCTGGACTTGAACGCGCCGATCGGTTGCGGCGGCGTGCCGGTCTATCCGGGCGACATCATGGTGGGCGACGACGACGGCGTGGTCTGCATCCCGGCCCATTTGGCGGATGAGGTCGCGGGCGACGCGGTCGAGATGGAGCGCTTCGAAGACTTCGTGCTGGAAGAGGTGGAGCGCGGCGTATCGATCATCGGCCTGTATCCCGCCACCGCGCCGGACACCCGGACCCGCTATGAAGCATGGCTGGCGCGCCGCGTTTGATGGCAAGGCATTTTTTTAGGACGGTTGTTAAACGTTTTCCAAGGAATAATTTTTACCGCAACGATAATAGGAGACATTGTTTTGAATAAGAAAATGAAAAAACAGCGGCATGCACCGACCCCGATCGCGTCGGCGGTTGCGATGGCCTTGCTGACAATGAGCGCCGCGTCCCATGCACAGCAGGCGGCGCCCGCGCCGGACGGGGCCGCGATGCAAAAAGTTGAAATCACCGGTTCGAGCATCAAGCGGGCGGCGGCGGACCAGGCGCTGCCGGTCACCGTGGTCAAGGCCGACGACTGGATCGCGCAAGGCATGGTGACGGTCTCCGACATCCTGATGTCGATGTCGACCGCCTCCGATTTCCAGCCGAACACCACGGCGGGCACCGGCAACAGCGCCAATATGCGCGGCATCGGCACCGCGCGCACCCTGGTGCTGCTCGACGGCAAACGCCTGAGCGACAGCGCGATCGATCCGAACACGATTCCGATTAGCGCCCTCGACCGCACCGAAGTGCTGCGCGACGGCGCCTCGTCGGTGTACGGCAGCGATGCGATCGGCGGCGTCATCAACTTTGTCACCAAAAAATCCTACACCGGGGCCTCCATCACCGTGAAGGGCACGGCGCCGCAAAAGAGCGGCGGCGGCGAATCCGAAGGCCTGAGTTTCATCGCCGGCAAGGGCAACCTGGGCAGCGACGGCTGGAACGTCTACGTCACCGGCGATCTCAACAACCGACTGCCGCTGTCCCAGACCAGCCGCCCGAATATCACCGACACCGATCGGCTGCAGAGCGCTGGCTTCGCCCCGCCCCACCTGTCGACCGGCGGCAATTCCGTGCCGGCCAACGTGACGCTGGCAAATGGCTCGAACAAGGTCAACGGCGTGAGCATCATCGGCAGCCCGTATGCGAGCAGCGGCTGCTTGCCGCCCTACTCCGCGCCCGGACTGAGCAATACCTGCGCGCCCACCTACAACGCCAATTCGCTGTCGCTGACCACCGCGACCAAGCAGGCGTCCTTCTTCACCAAGGGATCGCTGATGCTGGGCGCCGACAATAAACTGTCGGCGACGCTGATGTATTCGTCGATCTTCGTCCGTCCGGTCAAGAACCCGACCTTCGGCGTCGACGCGTCGATCTCCGGCTTCCCGGCGCTGACGATCACGCCGACCAGTCCCTACTATCCGGGCAAGGGCATCACGCCGGCCATGAAGGGCATCACCAACCAGACACTGACGCTGGCCTGGTCGCTGATCGGCGACCTCGGCCCGACCGTTCTCAACTACGACAAGTCGCAATACCGCATGACGGTCGAAGATGAAGGGCATCTGGGCGCCTGGGATTACAAGGTCGGCATCTGGAATGCGGTGTACGCGTCGCAAACCACCTTCCGTTCGGGCTTCGTCAACAGCTACGGGCTGCTCGCCGGCGTCGCCGGCGGCCAGTTGAATCCCTTCGGCTTGCAGAATGCGGATGGCCAGGCCTATCTGGCGAGCATCTCGACCAATGGCCAATCGGCCGGCAAGAGCCTGACGCGCATGAGCGGCTCCGACCTGTCGGTCAACCGCGAGTTGATGGACCTGCCTGGCGGCGCCCTGGCGATGGCGGCCGGCGGCACGATCTACCACGACTATAGCTACGCCAACATTCCGCCCAGCGTAGCGCTGTCCGGCGGACAGACCGGCACCACCGCGGCCGTCAATGAAGACGCGTCGCGCAACGTGGCGTCGGTGTACGCGGAACTGGACGCGCCACTGACGAAGGCGCTGGACGTCGACCTGGCGGTGCGCACCGACCATTACAGCGATTTCGGCAGCACCACCAATCCCAAGCTCAGCTTCCGCTACAAGCCGCTGGAGACGGTGATGTTCCGCGGCGCCGTCGGCACTGGTTTCCGCGCGCCGACGCTGAACGAACGCTATTTCGGCGCCGTCAACGGGCCGACCGGCGTCACCAGCAACGCCTACAACGATCCGCTGCTGTGCCCGGGCGGAGTGCCAGGCGGCAATACCGGCGGCACCGCCTTGCCCGGTTACATCCCGACCACCGTCTGCAACGCGAAACAGCCGATCAATACGGGCGCCAACCCGACCGTCGGCCCGGAAAAATCGAAAACGGTCAGTTTCGGCATCGTGCTGACGCCGACCCCTTCCTTGCTGGTCTCGCTCGACTACTTCAAGGTGCAGATGACCGACGCGATCGGGCAACTGGCGCAGGCAACCCTGTTCAGTCCGCAAAACGCCAACCTGTTCGTGCGCAATCCGCAAAACAATCTGCTGCTGTACATCGACGATCGGCTGGCGAACCTGGGTGGCCAGCGTACCGACGGCGTCGATGTGACGGGCACTTACGCGCTGCCGAAAAACGCATGGGGCCGCTTCGGCCTGCAGTTCGACGGCACCTACGTCCATACCTTCGAGACCCAGTTGGCGGCCGGCGCGCCGTGGATTTCGAGCATCAATGTGTTCGGGCCCCTGGACGCCAATGTGATGGTTTTCCGCTGGAAGTACTCGGCCAGTGTGAAGTGGCAGAGCAATGACGGCAACTGGACTTCCACCCTGAACCAGCAGTACAAGCAGAGCTTCCAGGATCTGAACGCCTCGTCGACCTTCGCCCATCGCATCGACCCATACACGGTCTACAACTGGTCGATGGCCTACAGCGGCTACCAGAAGTGGATGGTGATGGTGGGCGTGAACAATCTGTTCAATCGCGATCCGCCGGCCGCCAATTACCGCAACGAGGGCTTTGCCAGCGGCGAGGCCAGCCCGATCGGCCGTGAGTTCACTCTGCGCGCCAGCTATTCCTACTGAGCGTTCCAGGCGCAACGTCGTTTGTCGCCACCTTAGGCGTGATCCGGTTTTTCCGGATCTCGCCTAAGGTTTTTTGCCCCTGCTGGGGCATGCGGGAACGTAAAGGAATTCGGACGCCTTGTCGATGAACCGTTCAATCAACCAGGGACAGGCAATGCGGTCGATTTTCGGCCGCTCGGGCCACCCATTTCATGTCGCACTCTTCAGGCGCGCGCGGCATCGAAACGCGCGGCCGCGTTGTCCCAGTTGATGATGCTGAATAGCTTGTCCAGGTATTCGGCGCGCCGGTTCTGGTATTTCAGGTAGTAGGCATGCTCGAACACGTCGAGCAGCAACAGCGGCTGCGCGCCCCACACGGTCAGCTTCTGGTGGTTCTCGCACTGCAGGACCATGAGTTTTTTGGTGGCCGGGTGGTAGGCCAGCACACCCCAGCCCGAGGCTTCCACGGCGGTGGCGGCGGCGATCAGCTGGGCCTTGCACTTCTCGTAGGACCCGAATTCGGCGGTGATCGCCTTGGCCAGCGCGCCTTTCGGCTCGCCACCCTTGCCGGAGATGCTGGTCCAGTAAATCGTGTGCAGGATGTGGCTCGACAACTGGAACGCCAGCTCCTTTTCGTAGTGTTTGACCAGCGCGAAATCGCCGGTCTCGCGCGCCTTGGCCAGCGCTTCCTCGGCCTTGTTGGCGGCCGCGGCGGCCGGCTTGTGATGGAAGTTGTAGTGCAATTCGACGGTGCGCGCATCGATCACCGGCTCCAGCGCATCGTAGGCGAACGGCAGCGGTGCAGCGGCATATTTGCCGGAGGCATCGGTCAGCTTGTCCATGGGATGGGCTCCTTCAGCAGCATAGGCGGATTGTGGCAATTGGGTGGCGATCAAGCCCGCGCCGGCGACGGCGGTGGCTTCCATAAATTGACGGCGTGATGACATGTGTACTCCTTTGTTAGTGGACCAGCGGATAAATGAGCAGCCCGAGGATGGCCGCGGCGGCCACCACGACGGGCTCTTGCAGCTTCTTGAATTTCCATAGCAGCGCGATCGTGACCACGGCGATCAGTGTGGTCGGAATATCGACGATCGAGCGCCGTGCGATCACGATCACCGAGCCGGTGATCGCGCCGATCGCGGCGGCGGTGATGCCGTCGACGAAGGCCAGCACGCCCGGCAGCTTGCCGTATTTCTTGAAGTACGGCGCAGGGATGACGGTGAACAGATAGCACGGAATGAAGGTCGCCAGCGCTGCCACACTCGCGCCGGGCAAACCGGCGATCAGGTAGCCGATGAATC
>Ga0193702_1000115_pt1 | contig 33271 bp, 27 predicted proteins | sample U3a1metaG_FD_143060 | JGI IMG/M metagenome (GOLD analysis project Ga0193702, IMG submission 143060) | Soil microbial communities from a riparian zone of the East river system, Colorado, United States - U3a1 | ecosystem: Environmental > Terrestrial > Soil > Riparian zone | place: USA: East River... | reverse complement strand
CCCACTCGGCCACGTCCTGGGTCGGGGTCTTGCCGTGGCCTTCGGAGGTACCGAAGTTGGTGGTGAAGGTCAGGTCCTGGGTGGCGCGCCATTTGCCGTCGAAGGCGACGAACTGGGTCGACGCGCTTTCGTCCGGACGCGAGATCTGGTCATAGATGCCGTACTGGGTGCCCGGCACCGCCGCGAAGCTGGCCGAGACCAGGGTGTTGTTGCGCACCACATAGCCGGGCGCCGGCGCCTGGCCGTTGCCGTTGTCGATGAAGTGCGGGGTCCACAGCAGGTAGTTGCGGTTGTAGTTGGACGCCTTCATGTCGGACTTGAAGCCCGAGATGTCCATCGACAGGTCGGAATTCGGCTTGAACTGCAGGTCGACCATGCCGCCGGTGCGCTTGCGCTCCTGCTCGAACAAGGCCGAGCCGATATCGTGCGGCACATACACGCCCGACAGGTCGGGATTCGACAGCGCGATCTTCGAGCCCGGTGCGATCTGGTCGTAGCCGAGCACCTCGACGCCGTCGCGCCGCACGTGGCGGGTTTCGGAGAAGCCCTGCAGCAGGATGCCGAAGGTCTTCTCGGGGTTCTTCCAGTTGACCAGGGCGCTGATCTGCGGGTCGGTCTTCTTCGGCAGCTGGGCGTACACCGCGCCGACCGAGGCTTCGATCGTCAGGTCCTTCTTGAATTCGAGCGGCTTGCGGCTGATGATGTCGACCGAACCGGCGACGCCGCCTTCGACCAGCTTCGCTTCGGAGCTCTTGTGCACCACCACCGAGCCGACGATTTCGGACGGCAGCAGGGTGTAGCTGACGCTGCGGCCGACGGTGCCGGTCTGGTTCAGCACGAACCAGTCGCCGCTGCCGATGTTGTGGCCGTTGACCAGGGTTTGGGTGAAGCTGGGATTGGTGCCGCGCATCGACACGCGGTCGTTTTCGTCGAAGCCGCCTTCGGTCGCGCCGGCCGAGCTGATGGTCACGCCGGGCACGCGCTGCAGCGAGTCGGCCACGTTCTTGTCCGGCATCTTGCCGATGTCTTCGGCGGTGATCACGTCGACGTGGCTCTCGGCGTTGCGCTTTTGCGCCAGCGACTGCGCCAGTGCCGCGCGCACGCCGGTCACGGTCACGACGGCCGCTGGATCGACCTGGTCGGCCGCCTGCTGGGCCTGGGCCGCGAAGCTGGCGCCGAGGATCATCAGGCCGACGGCGGCGGCGATCGGTGTCAGTTGGTTCGATGCCGCTTTCCCTGCGGTGCTGCGGGCTGTCAGATTGCGCTTCATATATTTCCCCCTGGATTTGGCTCCGGACTAAGCCAGTTTTTTAAAAACGTGATTTTTTCGCGAGTACGATGGATCTTGCTGGCACAACCACCTTCAAAACCAATCTAACGCCAATATACTCTCGTTTAATACCAGAACACTACCAATTACGATATTTTTTTCATATGTTGCTACAAAAATACAGCTTGGTCCGGCTATTGCCGCAAGTGGTCTGCACGCTCGGGGGGAGAATTTGGCGAAACGCGGGGCATGCTGTTCATTTGGTCTTTTTTTGGTATTATCGGGACCAGTCGATCCGACAACACCCACGGTGTGGCAGAAGTGCAGCACCACCCCCACAGAAAGCATTTTGGTATGACTTCCCTGGTCCACATCATGCAAGAACTGGCGGAAAACAGCAGCTTGCCGCTGTACCAGCAGCTACAGCGCGCGCTGCGCGAAGCGATCGACAAGCGCCTGTTCGGGCCGGACGAAGCGCTGCCGGCCGAGCGCCAGCTGGCCACCGATTTATCGATCTCGCGCATCACGGTGCGCAAGGCGATCGACGGCCTGGTGAGCGAGGGGCTGCTGGTGCGGCGCCCCGGTTCGGGCAACTTCATCAACACCCGGATCGAAAAGAACTTCGCCAAGCTGACCTCGTTTTCCGAGGACATGCGGGCGCGCGGGCGCACCCCGCGCAGCGTGTGGCTCAAGCGGTCGGAGGGCACGGTGACGCCGGAAGAAGCGCTGCGGCTGCGGCTGTCGCCGGGGGCGCCGGTGTACCGCTTCCACCGCATCCGGTATGCGGACGAGATTCCGATGTGCCTCGAGTATGCGACCATCGTGGCGAGCTGCCTGCCGTCGCTGGAGGCGGTGGGGATTTCGATGTACGAGGCGCTGGAGGCGGCCGGCAACCGGCCGGTGCGCGCGCTGCAGCGCTTGTCGGCGCTGCTGCTGAACGCCGAGCAGGCCAAGCTGCTGCAGTCGAAGGAAGGCGATGCGGGATTATGCGTGGAGCGGCTCGGCTTCCTGCGCGACGGGCGGGCGGTGGAATTCTGCCGCTCCTACTTCCGCGGCGACATGTACGACTTCGTCGCCGAGCTCAGTACCTCCTAAAACCGGGGTCAGTGCCGACATTCGGACATTAAATAGGGTCAGAGTCGAATTAAATAGGGTCAGAGTCGAATTAATTCATGATTCTCGAATTAATTCGACTCTGACCCTATTTAATTCGACTCTGACCCTATTTAATGTCCGAATGTCGGCACTGGTTTTAGATCAGATCGCGGTCAGGCCGCCGTCCACCGCGAGCTGGTGGCCGGTGACGAACGAGGCCTGGCTCGAGCACAGCCACAGCGCCGCGTTGGCGATTTCCGCCGCTTCGCCGAAGCGCCCGATCGGGTGCACGTTCTTGAGCTTCTTCTCGCGCTGCGGCTCGCGCTCGAGCGCGCGCGCGAGCATCGGGGTGTTGACCACGCCCGGACACACGCTGTTGATGCGGATCCCCGCGCGCCCATATTCGGCGGCCGCGGTCTTGGTCATGCCCACCACCGCATGCTTGCTGGCGGCGTAGGCCGGCTGCGTGGGCGCGCCCACCAGGCCGGCCACCGAGGCGGTGTTCACGATCGCTCCGCCGCCTTGCTTGAGCATCTGGCGGATCTCGTACTTCATGCACAGCCAGGTGCCCTTGACGTTGACGTTCATGACGCGGTCGAACAGCGCTTCGTCGGTATCGGCCAGCGGCATATGCTCTTCTTCGATACCGGCGTTGTTGAAGGCGCAGTCCAGCCGCCCATAGTAGGACACGGTCTTGTCGATCAGCGCCTCGACCTCGGCCGCGCGCGTGACGTTGGTCTGCACGAACAGCGCCTTGCCGCCCGCCTCGACGATCATCGCGGCGGTCGCGTGGCCGCCGTCGACCGAGATGTCGGCCACCACCACGCTGGCGCCCGCGCGCCCGAAGGCCAGCGCCGCCGCGCGCCCGATCCCGCCTGCCGCCCCCGTTACCAGCACTACCTGGCCTTCGAAGGAAATACTGTGCTGCTTGCTCTTGCCCACCATTGATGCACTCCAGTTATTGATTTTCTGCAGCTTTAACTGCCTTTAAGCAACATAATAACGCCCTGGAGACAATCTATCAAATAATAAAGGCAAGCGAGGACGCCAATCGCACACTCAGGGTTTCGGCGCCGATTTGGCGGGGTCGGCGGCGATCACCACGCTCAGTTTGGCCGGGTCGATCGCCTTGCGGAAGGCCGCGTTCAGCTGCGGCAAAGTCACCGCCATCAGCTTGCGTTCGAACTGTTTGCTCCACGCGTAGGTCTGGCCGCGGTACAGATAGGAGGTCCAGCCGGACGCGAGGATCGGATCCTCGGCGCGGTTTTGCACCCGCTCCTGCATCAGGCCCGATTTGGCGCCCGCCAGTTCGGCCGCACTGAAGCCGTCCTTCAGCGTGCGCGCCAGTACTTCGCGCACCGCGACTTCGACCTTGCCCAGGTTTTGCGGCGCGGCGATCGCGCTGATCGAGAACGCGCCGGCGCGGTCCAGGTCCCCCGCCGTCAGCGACGAGCCGCCGCCGTAGGACAGGCCGTCCTTCTGCCGGATGCGGTCCATCAGGCGCGACTTGAGCCCGCCGCCGCCGAAGATCTGGTCGGCGATCATCAGCGCCGGATAGTCGGGATCGTCGATGTTGAGGTCGAGGTTCATGCGCGCCGTGTAGAAGCCGTTTTCCTTGTCCGGCGTGGCGATGGTCTGGCGCAGCGGCGCGACGTCGGCGTACTTGAGCAGCACCGGCGCGTAGTGCGCGGGCGCCTGCCAATGGCCGAACAGGTCGTCGACCAGCGGCGCGATGGCGTCGGCGTCGAAGTCGCCGACGATCGCCATCTCGGCCGGCGCGGTGCCGTAGAACTCGCGATGGAAGGCTTTCAGCTGGTCGAGCGTGGCCGCCTTGACCTCGGCGATCTGCTCGTCGATGCTGGTCGCGGCGCGCACGTCGCCCTTCGGATAAATGTCGAAGTGCTCGGCCAGCGCGCGCGCGGCCACCGCCTGCGGCTCGCCGCGCGCGCCTTCGATGCCGACCAGCGTTTGCTGGCGCAGCTGTTCGAATTCGGCCGCCGGGAACGACGGCTCCTTGAGCACGTGCGCCATCAGCCGCAGCGCCTCGGGCAAATTGGCGCGCGTGGTTTCGAAGCGGGTCGGGCCGCCGCTGATCTTCAGCTTGTCGAAGGCGTCGGCCAATTCGGTGCGGCTGTACCTGGTGGTCCCGCGCGTCAGCATCGCGCTGACCAGGGCCGGCACCGCACCTGTGCCGAACAGGTTCCGTTCGTCGCCGTAGTGCTGGCGCAGCTCGACGAACACCGCTTGGCCGCGGTTCTTCTTGGGCAGCAGCGCGAGCTTGACGCCGCCCGCGCTCACCAGCCTGGTGCGCTTGAGGATGTTGTCCTGGCTCGGCTCGAAGTCTTCCGACACCAGGCTGGCCGCGCGCGGCGTGAAGCCCTTCATCACGGTGGCCAGGCTGGGCGCGGGCGGGATCTCGGCGCGCTCGGGCGCGGCGTCGGGCAGGAAGTAGCCGGTGACGCGGTTGTCGCGCTTGAAGTAGCGGCCGGCGGCGGCCGCCACTTCGGGCGCGGTGATGGTGGCGATGCGTTCGCGGCCGACGAAGTACAAGCGCCAGTCGCCCAGCGCGATCATCTCGGACAGCGCCACGCCGACGCGCTGCGGGTCGTTCAGGCTCTTCTCGATCTCGTTGGTGTAGTTGCGGCGCACGCGCTCGAGTTCTTCCGGCGTGGGCGGGGTGGCGGCGAAACTCTCGACCGCCGCGGTCAGCGCCTCGCGCACCGGTTCGAGCGGCGCGTCCTTGGGCACCACCGCGCCGAAGAACTGCAGGCCCGGCGCGTAGCCGGTCTGGGCGAAGGAGAACACCTCGCTGGCCTTGCCGGTTTCGACCAGCAGCTTGTGCAGGCGGCCGGCCGGCGCATTGCCGAGGATGTCGGAGGCGAAGCCGAGCAAGTCGCTGTCGTCGTGCAGCGCGGCCGGCACCTTGTAGCCCAGCGCCACGATTTGCACGTCGCCCTGGCGCCGCACGGTGAAGGTGCGTTCGCCGTCCTGGGTTGGTTCGACGGTCCAGAACTGCGGCAGCACGCGCTTCGGTTTCGGGATGACGCCGAAGTCGCGCGCGATCTCGGCCAGCGTTTTCGCCGGGTCGAATTTGCCGGCCACCAGCAGCACCGCGTTGTCCGGCTGGTAGTAGGTGTGGTAGAAGGCGCGCAGGTTTTCGATCTTGACGTTCTCGATGTCGCTGCGGTTGCCGATGGTCGCGCGGCCGTAGCTGTGCCAGTCGTAGGCCACGCTTTGCATGCGCTTCATGAGCACCGCGCCGGGCGAGTTCTCGCCGCTCTCGTACTCGTTGCGCACCACCGTCATTTCGGAGTCGAGGTCCTTCTTGGCGATGAAGGAGTTGACCATGCGGTCGGCCTCCATGCGCAGCGCCCATTGCAGGTTGTCGCCGCCGGCCTGGAACACCTCGTAGTAATTGGTGCGGTCGAACGAGGTGGTGCCGTTGAATTGCATGCCGCGTTCGGTGAACTGCTGCGGAATCGAACGGTCCCTGGGCGCGCCCTTGAACATCATGTGTTCGAGCAGGTGGGCCATGCTGGTCTCGCCGTAATTCTCGTGGCGCGAGCCGACCAGGTAGGTGACGTTGACGGTGACGGTGGGTTTCGAGGCGTCGGGAAACAGCAGCACCTTCAGGCCGTTGGGCAGGCGGTATTCGCTGATGCCTTCGACCGCGGGGCCGGTGCTCACGCCCTTGGGCCGGGCCACGCTTGGCAGGGTCAGCGCGCAGGCGGCGCCCGCCATGACGAACGCGAGGGCGCCGGTCAATACATACTTCCAGCTCTTCATGGGGTCTCGCTGTGAATCTGAGGAGCTGGGATAGTAGCAGACAGCGGCCGCGGCCGTACGCCCGCCTTACAGCCTGTTACTGCCGGGCGCGCTTCTCGTGGGCTTGCTGGTGCGAGGAGATGCGCGACAGCTCGCCCATTTCCTCGGCCAGGAATTCGAGCAGGTCGTCGACGCTGACGATGCCGGTCAGCCCGCCCGCGGCGTTGACCACCGGCACCCGCCGGATGCCGCGGAACCGCATGCGCTCGATCGTTTCGTAGACGTCGTCGTCCTCGCTGGTGGTGAGCAGCTCGTCGCTCATGATGTCGCCCACCAGCAGGCTGGACGGGTCGAGCCCGAGCGCGATCACCGAGACCACGATGTCGCGGTCGGTGACGATGCCGACCGGCACCCGCAGCTCCCCGGACAGTTCGACGACCACCAGATCGCCCACATGGTTCTTGCGCATCAGTAATGCCGCGCCCTGCACGGTTTCGTCGCGCTTGCAGCAGATGGTCTGGACGGTGGAGATTTCCCCGATATGCATGTCGTTCCCCTTGTCATGGCGCGCAGACGCGCGAAGAACCACGCTAACGCGGCATTTCTACAAGGGTTTTGATCTGGATCAAACGGTCAGGGCTTGCCTTCTTCGGCGGACGGCAGAATACAGGCTTCGACGAGCTGCAAGTCATTGTCTTTGGCAAAGTCGCGCACGAAGTGGTAGGCCAGCGGTTCGACCTGGCGCAGCGCGTTGTCGACCACCACGGCCTTGGCGCCATTGAACAGGGTCGGCCGCACATAGGGCGAAAATTGCAGGTGGGCATTACGCCCGCCCGCGCCCGCGCTGCAGAACGGCGCCATCGCCCCGCACAGGCGTTCGGCCCAGTCGCTGGGGCGGAACTGCTTGCCGTCGCGGGTGACGCCAACAATGAAGAACTCGTCAGCAAAATCTTTCTTTTGCGGTAACTCGGCCATAGTGCGGGCTGTCGGAACAAGAATGCTGCGTGGATGATCCCGGCGCCGGAGCGCCGGTGAGTCTGCTGCATGGAACCCCAGTATTATATCTTATAGAAGACTTGGCGAGCCAATTTCGCGTCAGTACATCGCACTCCCCGCAGGCAAGCGCCTAGCCCAGCCATACCGCGCCGGACAGCAGCAGCAGCAGCAGCATCCATAATAGCAGCGCGCGCCAGACTAGTCCGACCGTGCTTTGCAGTGCGCGCACATTCGGCTCTTCGCCGGGCAGCACGTCGGCTTCGCCGTCGCTGGAATCGACCGTGGCGGCGTCGGCCCAGCGGTGGGCGAAGTTGCGCCAGGCATAGATCGCGTCCTCGAAATTGCCGACCACCGCGAAGGCGATCGCGGTCAGGCGCACCGGCACCCAGTCGATCCAGTAGAAGGCCTTGGCGGCGAACTGGCCGAAGGCTTCGTTGCGCATGTGGTCGGGCTCGTTCCAGGCGCGCGCCAGGTATTCGGCCACGCGGTACATCACCGCGCACGCCGGGCCGAGCGGCATCAGGAACCAGAAGAACACGCCGAACACATTGCGGTGGGTGGTCACCAGCGCCTTTTCGACCGCGATGCGGCAGATTTCGCCGGCCTCCATGCCGACCGTGTCGAGCTTGGTCCACTCGGCCAGCAGGGTGCGCGCGCTGGCTTCGTCGCCGGCGTTGAGGGCGATCTGGATCGAGGTGAAATAGTGGCTGTAATGGCGAAAGCCCAGCGTCAGGTAGACGATCAGCACGTTCCAGGCGAAGGCGGCGAAGGTCAGCCCGTAGTGCTTGAGGACCCAGTAGACCAGGCCGGTGGGCAGCATCAGGGCGCTCATCATCAGGATCCAGCCGAGCCGGCCGTGGGCGGCGTCGCCGGCGTTGAACCAGGCTTCCATGCGCATCGCCAGGCGCTTGATCTCGGCATAGATCACGTTATCCGCGCGCAAAGGCTTGAGTTGCTCAATGAGCAAGGCGCACAGAATGGAAAGAAAAGTCATCGAACGTCCTTTTTGAAGTGCAGCAATACCGCCTACGATAGCTCAGAGCAGGCCTGAGATTCAACAGATTAAATAGGGTCAGAGTCGAATTAATTCATGAGTCTCGAATTAATTCGACTCTGACCCTATTTAATCTGTTGAATCTCAGGCGCGCAGGAAATGGAACAGGTTGCGCAACATCCCCGCCGTCGCACCCCAGATGAAGAAGCGCTCGTAAGGCATGGCGTAGAAGGTGCGGCGGCCCTTGCCTTCGGGCAGGTCGAACGACAGCCGCTTGTGGTTCATGCCATCCATCAGGAAGGCCAGCGGCACTTCGAAGATCTCGGCCACCTCGTTCGGATCGGCCTGCAGCTCGAACGGCGGGGTCAACAGGGCGACCACCGGCGTCACGCGGTAGCCGGTGCCGGTCAGGTAGTCGGGCATGCAGCCGATCACTTCCACGTGGCGGCGGTCGAGGCCGATTTCTTCCGCGGCTTCGCGCAGCGCGGTGTCGACCGGCGAGCCGTCGTAGTCTTCGGCGCGGCCGCCCGGAAAGCTGATCTGGCCGGGATGGTCGGTCAGGTGGGCGGTGCGCTGGGTCAGCAGCATGGTCAGGCCGGACGCGCGCCGCACCAGCGGGATCAGCACCGAGGCCGGCGTCATCGTCAGCCCGCGCGTGATGTGTTCGTCGAGCGCTTCGGCCGCCCACGCGGGCGGCTCGGCAAAGCGCCGGCGCAGCCACGCGGCATCGAGGCGCTCGGGATGCAGCGCCGATTCGCCGGCAATATCGTCCACCGGCAGCTTGCTTGGATCAAATGGGACTGTAGCCAATGGGGTCACCTCCAGCTATAAACAAAAAAAGGCATCCGGGTCGGGATGCCTTTTTCACAACGCAGACGCTATTACTGGGCAGCCGCGGTTGCAGGACGACGATTCGGCAGTTTTTCTTTGATACGCGCCGATTTGCCCGAACGCTCGCGCAGGTAGTACAGCTTGGCGCGGCGCACATCGCCGCGACGCTTGACTTCGATCGACGCGATCAGCGGGGAATACAGCTGGAACGTACGCTCCACGCCTTCGCCCGACGAGATCTTGCGAACGATGAAGTTCGAGTTCAGGCCGCGGTTGCGACGCGCGATGACCACGCCTTCGTAGGCCTGGGCGCGCTTGCGCGTACCTTCGACCACGTTGACATTGACGATCACGGTATCGCCCGGTGCGAAATCGGGAATCGATTTCCCCAGGCGGGCAATTTCTTCTTGCTCGAGTTGTTGAATCAAGTTCATTTTTAGGACTCCGATAACCATCGTGCCGGCGCGGCGCTGCAATGCCCGGTAGAGGATGGGGTTAAACACGCGGGCGACATGCCTGCGGTTTGGTACTGCTGCCAGCTACTGCTTACTGCGCGGGTTTTACCAAACCCGCCAAAAACTTTTCGTCGGCCTTGCTCAGCTGCCCGGCGTCGCGCGCCTTGGCCAGCAGATCGGGCCGCTTGGCGGCGGTCGCTTCCAGCATGCGCTGGCGCCGCCACTTGTCGATCTCGGCGTGGTTGCCGCCCATCAGCACCGGCGGCACGCTCACGCCCTCGTAGCTCTCGGGCCGCGTGTAATGCGGCGCATCGAGCAGGCCGTTGACGAAGCTGTCCTCGAGCGCCGAGGCGTCGTCGCCCAGCACGCCCGGCAACTGCCGCACCACCGCATCCATCAGCGCCATGGCCGGCAATTCGCCGCCCGACAGCACGAAATCGCCGAGGCTGATTTCTTCATCCACCACCCGGTCCAGCAGGCGCTGGTCGACCGCTTCGTAGCGTCCGCACAGCAGCACCAGCCCGGCTTCTTCCTTCAAGCGCATCACGCGCTCATGCGTCAGCGGCCTGCCTTGCGGCGACATGAACACCACGCGCGGCGCCGGCAATCCGAGCGCGACCTGGCGCTGCCTGGCCGCCGCGATGGTCGCTTCCAGCGGCTTGGCCAGCATCACCATCCCCGGGCCACCGCCATAAGGCCGGTCGTCCACGGTGCGGTGATTGTCGGTCGTGAAATCGCGCGGATTCCAGATCGACAGGCCCCAGCGCTGCTGCTCGAAGGCGCGCCGGGTCACCCCGGACTGCGTCAATGCCGCAAACATCTCTGGAAACAAGCTCACGACGTCAAATTGCATCGAGCTCTCGCTTGGCGCATCGGGCCCTAATAATCGAGGCCCCAATCCACCGTGATTGTTTTCTTCGCCTGGTCGACGGTCTTGACGAACTGGTCTACGAACGGGATCAGGCGCTCGGGCGCCATACTCTCGCCGCCGGCATCGGGCACGGGCGCGATGCGCAGTATCGATTGCGCGCCGTTGTGCATCATGTCGGTGACCTGCCCCAAGGCCTCACCCTGCAAATTGACTACGTCCAGCCCGATCAGGTCGGACCAGTAAAACTCATCGGCGGGCAACGCGGGAAACTGGCTGCGCGGGACCGTCACGGCGGCGCCTTTCAGCGCCTCGGCGGCATCGCGCCCCACGACCCCGACCAGCTGGGCCACGACGTCGCCGCCGTGCATTTTCGCCGTCCGTACCTCGACCGCATGCTGGCCGGGCTTATCCAGCCACCAGGTCTGCAGCTTCAGCAGCGCGTCCGCGTCGGTCGAGAACGGTGTGACCCGTATCGAACCGGTGACGCCATAAGCGCCGGACACATACCCGACCTGGGTCAGGTCGTCGGGGACTTGCACCTGAACAGCTTAGGCGGCCGGCTGCGATGCGACCAGGCGTGCCACGGTTGGCGACAGTTGTGCGCCAACGCCTTGCCAGTAGGCCAGGCGGTCCGCGGTGATGCGCAGGCCCACTTCGCCACCAGCTGCCATCGGGTTATAGAAACCGATGCGCTCGATGAAGCGGCCATCGCGGCGATTGCGCGAGTCCGTTGCAACGATGTTGAAGAACGGGCGCTTTTTGGCGCCTCCACGAGCTAAACGAATAACGACCATAATAATTCCAAAAAGTTGTGCTGGGCGGAAAAAGCCGACAATTATAGCGCGCAACGCCGCGCAGCGGCAAGCGTTAATGACAACAGGGCGCGCACTTCGGGCCGAATCGAGCATTATCGCGCATTTTGGCCCGCGCCGCCACCGGCGTATTGATCGGAAAAGTGGTGCTTTACCCACGATTTTGACCGATACTGCCTGCTTTCCCCCGCATCCCGGCCCGATTCCATGTCCACACCGCACAAAAACAAGACCCTGGCCACCCTGCTCGCCCTGCTGCTGGGCGGAGTGGGCGCTCACCGCTTCTACCTGAAGGGGAGTGTCGACAAGCTGGGGCTGGCGCACCTGGCCTGTTTCCCGATCGCCGGCCTGATCTACGGCCTGCTGCCGGAGGCGAACTGGTTTTACAAGCTGCTGCCGGTGCTGCTGTCGTATTGCGTGGGCTTCATCGAAGCGCTCGTCATCGGGCTGACGCCGGACGACAAGTGGGATGCGCGCGTCAATCCGGCCTCGGGCCGCCAGTCGGCCTCGCAATGGCCGCTGGCGCTGCTGCTGGTGGGCACCATGCTGGTCGGCGCGACGGTGGCGATCGCCACCATGTCCCGTACCCACCCTACGCACTACACCGGCGGCGCTGACGGCTGATCCGCGTGGGCACGGTGAACCGTACCCACCCTACGCACTGCACCGGCGGCGCTGACGGCTGATCCGCGTGGGCACGGTGAACCGTACCCACCCTACGCACTGCACCGGCGGCGCTGACGGCTGATCCCACTTTGGCGCCGTAGGGTGGGTACGGTTCACCGTGCCCACGCGGCTACCGGTGCGGCGGTTTCTTGCGGTCGTCGCGGGCGCGCTGGACCGGGTCGACCGACGCGCGCGCGAACTGGTGCACGCCGCTGGCCGAAACCGCGCCCAGCACCAGGCTGGCATCCCAGCTATCCCCTGCCCGCATCATCAGCGGCGCCGGCAAACCGTCGACCGCGGCCGGGTCGATCCAAGGCTCGATCCGCTGCAGCACCAGCTTGATGCGCGGCTTGATCGCGGGTTCGGCGATGCGCCCGCGCTCGCCCCAGGCCACGACCAGCTGCGCGCCGCTCATCCCGTCCACATACTTGTTGGTGAAGGCGAGGTCGTATTGCACGCCCTGCCGGTAGCTCATCATGAATTCCTCGTTCAGCATCGCCAGGTCTTCGCGTGAACTGCTGTTGCCGACGATGGAATACGCGTAATCGTCCGAGGCGCGGTCGCTGCCGAAAAAACGCCCGACGTCGGCCGCGGTATAAGCCTTCTGCACATCGGTCGGCGTCGCGCCCTGGTACAGCACCTGGCCCAGGCCCTTCATCTCCGCCGAGGTCAGCGGATACTGGGCCGCCAGCGCATCCGACGCCAGCGCTCGCGCGTTGAGCCGTCCCACCACATTGGCCCAGATCGACTGGGCCGGATCCAGCGTACGGTCGCTGGGCGGGAAGTAATCGCCGGCATGCGCGAGCTCGTGATACATCAGGTGCCCCAGGTCGAATACCAGCTCGTCGACCGTGCGCGCGAGCCGCGTGGTGGCCGGGAAGCTGCGCCGCGCGTAGGCATTGTTCTTCACCTGGCGCGCGAAGGTCGAGTAGTTGAGCGCATCGGCATACGCGAGGCGGTAGTCGGGCACCTCGGTCACCACGTCGCGCTGTTCGGGCGTGAGCCAGAGGTTGCTGGCGTCGACGTAGATCGCGCCGGTGGCCGGCGTGTAATAACTGGGCCGCACATGCGATCCGATCACGATCGCCGAGGTGGCGGCCAGCAGGCGGCGGAAGTCGCCCTGCGGATCTTGGGTGAGCAGGAACTGCTCGAAATTCGCGCCGAGGAAATCGTGCGAGACCAACACCCGCCCCATGATCTGGGCCACGCTCGGCACCGCGCCCGCGCCGGCTTCGGCCTGCAGCAGCGGCAAGCTGCCGGCGCTGCACAGGTTGTTCTTGCCCGTGTCGTCGTAGTACAGGGAGAGATCGTAGGCGCAGCGCACCAGCACGCCGGCATAGGCGCTGGCCGCGCGGTAGGGATGGACCCGCTCGGTCGTATCGAACAGGGCGCCGGCCGGCGGCGCGGGCTGCGCTTCGACGCCGACCGTGACGTCATCCTGGTCCTGGCGTCCGCTGGTGGTGGTCAGCGTGGCGCGGAACTTGAGCACCGTGTCCGTACCGACCGCGGGCGCGGTGAACATCAGCAGATGGTTGTCGCTGGTGTCCATCTTGACGCTAGGGCCGGACAACTGGGTCCACACGATGGTGTTGACCGCGTCGCTGCCGACCAGCACCGGCCAGGCGCGCAGCGAGGTGTCGGCGCCCGGCCGCACCGCATGGTCGGCGCGCACGGTGATGTAGCTGCCGGCCGGCGCCGCGCCGATCACGATGTCGGCGCTGGCCGAGGTGCTGCTGCCGTCGCTGAGCTGGACGTCGGCGCGCAGGCGCACGGTGCCGGCGGCCGCGGTTTCCAGCGCGATGGTCGGGCTGCGGGTGGCGAGCATGGTCACGGCGGGGCCGCTGACCTGGGTCCAGCTGACGTCGGCCAGCCGCGCGCTGCCGCAGGCCAGCACCGTGGCGCCGGCGGTCTTGCCGCCATCGACCGCGGCATCGGCCACGATGTTGACGAGGCAGGGAGTTGGCGACGCGGGCGCCGGCGCCGGCGTCGCGGGCGCGGTGACGCTCGAACCGCCGCCGCCGCCGCAGGACGCCAGCAGCAGTGCCAGCACGGCGCCCAGGCTACCCGGGATCAAGACTTTGGACATCAAGGGTCGTCCTCTCAAAAGCCTGTCGGGTTTAGAACTGGTCTTCGCTGAGCGCCAGCACGCCGGCGCTGCCATCGACAATCGCCGTGCGCAGGCCCGATGCCTGCGACAGAATGTGGTCGCCAAAGAAGCGCGCGGTGGCGATCTTGGCCTGGTAGAAGGACGCGTCGCCCGCGCCCGCATCGAGCTTCTGCTGCGCGATCAGCGCCGCGCGCGCCATCTGCCAGCCGCCCAGCACGATGCCGGCCAGCTTCAGGTACAACACGCTGCCGGCGAACACGCCCTTGACGTCGGCCTTCGCGTTGGCCACCACATACTCGACCACCGCCTCCAGCGCCTTGCTGCCGTCGGCCAGCTGGCGATGCATGGCCGCGAAGTCGGCGCCCGCAGCCTGCGCCACACTGGCTGCTCTAGCCAGCGCCGCCTCGGTCGCGCGTACCTGCGCGAGGATGGCCTTGGCCACCGCGCCGCCGTCGCGCACCGTCTTGCGGCCCACCAAGTCGTTGGCCTGAATCGCCGTGGTGCCTTCGTAGATGGTGAGGATCTTGGCGTCGCGGTAGTGCTGCGCCGCGCCGGTCTCCTCGATGAAGCCCATGCCGCCGTGGACCTGCACGCCGTCGCGCGCCACGTCCTGCGACATCTCGGTCGACCAGCCTTTGATGATCGGCACCAGGTACTCGTACACCGCCAGGTTGGCCGCGCGCGTCTCCGGATCGGGATGGTGATGCGCGAGGTCGCTGATGCCCGCGCCGACATACGCCAGCGCGCGCGCCGCCTCGACCTGCGAGCGCATCGCCATCAGCATGCGCCGCACGTCCGGGTGGTGGATGATGGAGACCGGGCCGCTTGACCCGGCCAGGTCGCGCGATTGCACGCGGTCCTTCGCGAACGCGACCGCCTGCTGGTATGCGCGGTCGGCCAGGCCGATGCCTTGCATGCCGACGCCGAAGCGCGCCGCGTTCATCATGATGAACATGTATTCGAGGCCGCGGTTCTCCTCGCCCACCAGCGTGCCGATCGCGCCGCCGTGATCGCCGAACTGCAGCACCGCGGTGGGGCTGGCCTTGATGCCCAGCTTGTGTTCCAGCGAGACGCAGTGCGCGTCGTTGCGCGCGCCCAGCGCGCCGTCGGCCCCGACCAGGAATTTCGGCACGATGAACAGCGAGATCCCCTTCACGCCCGGCGGCGCATCCGGCGTGCGCGCCAGTACCAGGTGGATGATGTTCTCGGCCATGTCATGCTCGCCGTAGGTGATGAAGATCTTGGTGCCGAACACCTTGAAGGTACCGTCGCCCTGCGGCACCGCGCGGGTGCGCACGGCGGCCAGGTCGGAGCCGGCTTGCGGCTCGGTGAGATTCATCGTACCGGTCCACTTACCCGAGATCAGGGGCTCGAGGAACAGCGCCTTCTGCTCGTCGGAGCCGGCGGTGAGCAGCGCTTCGATCGCGCCGTCGGTCAGCAGCGCGACCAGCGCGAACGACAGGTTGGACGCGTGCAGCATCTCGATGCACGGCGTGGCGACCAGCTTGGGCAGGCCCTGGCCGCCGAATTCGGCCGGGTGCTGCACACCCTGCCAGCCCGCTTCGCCGAAAGCCTTGAAGGCCTCCTTGAAGCCCTTGGCGGTGGTGACCTGGCCGTCGTGCCAGTAGCTCGGCTCCTTGTCGGCCGCATGGTTCAGCGGCGCGATCTCGTTGCCGCAGAATTTCGCGTTTTCTTCGAGGACCGCTTCGACCGTGTCGGCGGTCGCGTCCTCGCAACCGGGCAGCGCGTTGATGGCCGACAGGCCGGCCAGTTCGTTCATCGCGAACAGCATGTCTTTCAGGGGGGCTGTGTAGCTCATCGTCTTCTCCAATTTGTGGCCGTCGAATGCGTGGGCACGGTGTCCGTACCCACCCTACCCCCAATCAAGCGGTAGGGTGGGTACGGTTCACCGTGCCCACGCGGGACGCAATCACAATATTATCAGCCGAGTTCTTTGACCAGCTGCGGCACCACTTCAAACAAATCGCCGACGATGCCGTAATCGGCCACCGAGAAGATCGGCGCTTCCGGATCCTTGTTGATGGCGACGATGGTCTTCGAATCCTTCATGCCGGCCAGATGCTGGATCGCGCCCGAAATGCCGACCGCGATGTACAGCGTCGGCGCCACGATCTTGCCGGTCTGGCCGACCTGCCAGTCGTTCGGCACGAAGCCCGCGTCGACCGCGGCGCGCGAGGCGCCCATCGCCGCGCCCAGCCTGTCGGCCAGCGGTTCGAGGATCTTGAAGTTGTCGCCCGAGCCCATGCCGCGCCCGCCCGAGACGATGATCTTGGCGGCCGTCAGTTCCGGACGATCCGACTTGGCCAGCTCGCGGCCCACGAACGAGGACTTGCCCGAATCGGCGACCGCGGTCACGTTCTCGGTCGTGGCCGAACCGCCGGTGGATGCAGCCGCATCGAAACCGGTGGAGCGCACCGTGATGACCTTGATCTTGTCGGACGATTGCACGTAAGCGATCGCATTGCCGGCGTAGATCGGGCGCTCGAAGGTATCGGGCGCGTCGACCTTGGTGATCTCCGAAATCTGCGCGACGTCCAGCTTGGCGGCCACGCGCGGCAGGATGTTCTTGCCGTAGGCGGTGGCCGGCGCCAGGATGTGCGAGTACGCGCCGGCCAGCGCCAGCGCCTGTTCGGCCACGTTCTCGGCCAGGCCGTCGGCGAAATGGGCGGCGTCGGCCACCAGCACTTTGGCGACGCCGGCGATCTGCGCGGCGGCGGCGGCGGCCGCGCCGCAATTGGCGCCGGCGACCAGCACGTGCACCTCGCCGCCACACTGGACGGCCGCGGTCACGGTGTGGTGGGTGCTTCCCTTGAGGGAGGCGTTGTCGTGTTCAGCAATGACTAATGCGACCATGATGATTCCTATTCTTGTATGAGGACGGCCGGGCCGCGATCAGATAACTTTGGCTTCGTTACGCAGCTTGGCCACCAGGGTCGCCACGTCGGGCACCTTGATGCCGGCAGAGCGCTTGGCCGGCTCCACCACCTTCAGCGTCTTCAGGCGCGGCGTGACGTCGACGCCCAGGTCTTCCGGCTTGACCACGTCGAGCTGCTTCTTCTTGGCCTTCATGATGTTCGGCAGCGTCACGTAGCGCGGCTCGTTCAGGCGCAGGTCGGTGGTGACGATCGCCGGCAGCGACAGCGCCAGCGTCTCCAGGCCGCCGTCCACTTCGCGCGTGACGGTGACCTTGCCGTCTTCCAGCACGACTTTCGAAGCGAAGGTCGCCTGCGGCCAGCCCAGCAGGGCCGCCAGCATCTGGCCGGTCTGGTTGGAGTCGTCGTCGATCGCCTGCTTGCCGAGGATGATCAGCTGCGGCTGCTCCTTGTCGGCCAGCGCCTTGAGCAGCTTGGCGACCGCCAGCGGCTCCAGTTCGACCGTGGTCTCGACCAGGATGCCGCGGTCGGCGCCGATCGCCATGCCGGTGCGCAGCGTCTCCTGGCACTGGCTCACGCCGCAGGAAATCGCCACCACTTCGGTGACCTTGCCGGCTTCCTTCAGGCGCATGGCTTCTTCCAGCGCGATCTCGTCGAACGGATTCATCGACATCTTGACGTTGGCGATATCGACGCCGCTGCCGTCGCTTTTGACACGGACCTTGACGTTGTAGTCGACCACGCGTTTGATGGGAACCAGGACTTTCATAAGGGTGCCTCTTGAGAAATAAGTAAGTGGTGACTGATTAAAGTGGCCTAGATTATATGAGAAAAAGGCCTTCAAGACGAAATTTAAGCACGATCGTGCGATTTTTAGCCAGAAGGAATCCACTAGACGGTCAGCCGGGCTGCAGTTCGGGTGGGTGAAGCGCGATTTATTTGCGGCGCATCAAAAAGACGAATTCGCGGCCGTTCTGGCTGTGCGAGATCAGGGCATTGCCGGTTTGCTTGGCGAAGGCCTGGAAGTCGCGCACGGAGCCGGAATCGGTGGCCACGATGCGCAGGACTTCGCCGGTCGCCATGTCGGCCAGGGCTTTCTTGGCCTTCAGGATAGGCAATGGACAATTCAATCCGCGCGCATCGAGTTCCTTCTGAAATTCCATGATCTCGTTGTCGAAAGTTGTGTCGCTCATCGATTGCTCTGCTAGATAGTGTGCGAGGGTCATAGCCCCATACTACTCCACCCCGGGTCGCTATGCCGCACCGCACCAAAAAATCGTCGCATGTGTGGCATGATCACAACGACAATAGACTGATTGAAATAATAACGTTCGAGGGTGGGGAATGGTTGACACGGAGGACGGCGCAGCGTCCCCCGGACCGATTTACGCGCGCTGGCCGACCCAGGCCGCGACGCCGGCCAAGGCCGCCGGCAGGCCGCTCGGATCGGTGCCGCCGGCCTGCGCCATGTCGGGACGCCCGCCGCCCTTGCCGCCGACCTGCTGCGCCACGAAGTTCACCAGCTCGCCGGCCTTCACCTTGGAGGTGGCGTCCGCCGTCACGCCCGCGATCAGGCTCACTTTGCCGTCGGCCACGCTGGCCAACACGATGGCGGCGGTTTTCAGCTTGTCCTTCAGCTTGTCCATGGTCTCGCGCAGGCGCGCGACGTCGGCGCCGTCGAGGGTCGCGGCCAGCACCTTGATGCCGTTCACGTCCACCGCCTGGGTCGCCAGTTCGTCGCCCTGCCCTGCGGCCAGCTTCGACTTCAGGGCGGCCAATTCCTTCTCCAGCGACTTGACCTGGTCCTGCACCTGCGCGATGCGGGTGCTCAGTTCGTCCGGATTGGTCTTCAGCGCGCCGGCCGCTTCGAGCAGGCGGCGATTGAGCGACTGCACCAGCGCCAGCGCGCCCTCGCCGGTCACCGCCTCGACGCGGCGGATGCCGGCCGCGACGCCGCCTTCGCCGATAATCTTGAACAGGCCGATGTCGCCGGTGCGGCCGACGTGGACGCCGCCGCACAGCTCTTTCGACGAGCCGATGTCGAGCACCCGCACCTCGTCGCCATACTTCTCGCCGAACAGCGCCATCGCGCCGTGCTTGACCGCGTCGTCGAACGACATGTTCTGGGCGCGGGTCGCGTGGTTCTCGAGGATCTCGCGGTTCACGATCGTCTCGACCTTCACGATTTCATCGGCCGTCAGCGGCGCGTTGTGGCTGAAGTCGAAACGGGTCTTGTCCGGATCGACCAGCGAACCCTTTTGCGCCACGTGGCCGCCCAACACTTCGCGCAGCGCCTTGTGCATCAGGTGCGTGGCCGAGTGGTTGCGGATGGTGCGCGCGCGCTTGCTCTCGTCGACCTGCGCATCGACCGCATCGCCCACCTTCAGCGAACCGGAGGCGAGGACACCGTGGTGGCCGAACACATCGGCCTGGATCTTCAGCGTGTCTTCCACCTCGAAGCGGGCGGCGGCGCTCTCGATCACGCCCTGGTCGCCCACCTGGCCGCCGGATTCGGCGTAGAACGGCGTGGTGTCGAGCACCACGATACCCTGCTGGCCGGCCTTCAGTTCCTGCACCGCGACGCCGTCGGCGTACAGCGCGATCACCTTGCCGTTGTTGGCCAGCTTGTCGTAGCCGACGAACCTGGTCTTCTCGCCCGAGTACTCGACGCCGGCCGCCATCTTGAACTTGCCGGCCGCGCGCGCGGTCTTCTTTTGCTGTTCCATCGCCGCGTTGAAGCCCGCTTCATCGAGCGTCACGCCGCGTTCGCGGCAGATGTCGGCGGTCAGGTCGAGCGGGAAGCCGTAGGTGTCGTACAGCGTGAACGCGGTGGCGCCGTCGAGCTTCTTGCTGTCCTTGGCCAGCTGCGCCTCGAGGATCTTCATGCCGTGTTCCAGCGTCTCGCCGAAGCGCTCTTCCTCGGTCCTGAGCACTTGCGCGACGCGCTCCTTGGCCTCGGCCAGTTCGGGGTAGGCAGTGCCCATCTCGATGGCCAGGTCGTTCACCAGCTTGTAGAAGAAAGGCTTGGTCTGGCCCAGCTTGTGGCCGTGGCGCAGCGCGCGGCGGATGATGCGGCGCAGGACGTAGCCGTGGCCCTCGCTGCCCGGGATGATGCCGTCGACGATCAGGAAGGAGGCGGCGCGGATGTGGTCCGCGATCACGCGCAGCGATTTGTTTTCGAGGTCGGTGGCGCCGGTCTCGCGCGCGGCGGCCTTGATCAGATTCTGGAACAGGTCGATCTCGTAGTTCGAGTGCACATGCTGCAGCACCGCGGCCAGGCGCTCCATGCCCATGCCGGTGTCGACGCAGGGCTTGGGCAGCTTGTGCATCACGCCCGCATCGTCGCGGTTGAACTGCATGAACACCAGGTTCCAGATTTCGATGAAGCGGTCGCCGTCTTCGTCGGGCGAGCCGGGCGGGCCGCCGGGGATGTCGGCGCCGTGGTCGTAGAAGATCTCGGTGCACGGGCCGCAGGGGCCGGTGTCGGCCATCTGCCAGAAGTTGTCCGAGGCGTAGCGCGCGCCCTTGTTGTCGCCGATGCGGATGATGCGCTCTGTCGGCACGCCGATTTCCTTGGCCCAGATGTCGTAGGCCTCGTCGTCCTCGTGGTAGACGGTGACGGTCAGCTTCTCGGCCGGCAGGCCGTAGACCTTGGTCAGCAGCTCCCACGCATAGTTGATCGCGTCGCGCTTGAAGTAATCGCCGAAACTGAAATTGCCCAGCATTTCGAAGAAGGTGTGGTGGCGCGCGGTGTAGCCGACGTTTTCGAGGTCGTTATGCTTGCCGCCGGCGCGCACGCAGCGCTGCACCGAGGTCGCGCGCGAGTACGGTCGGGTGTCGGTCCCGATGAACACGTCCTTGAACTGCACCATGCCGCTATTGGTCAACAACATGGTCGGATCGTTACCCGGCACGAGCGGGCTGGAACGAACGATCGTGTGTCCCTTGGATTCGAAGAATTTGAGGAATTTGTCGCGAATTTCGGATGATTTCATGTCGTCGGCGAAGGAAAGCAGCATGCTATAAAAAATCGATTATAGCGTAAGTCCCTGGCGGCTTTATCCGGGAAAGCCTGGGCCGATCAAATCGATGCGGTCGGTGCAAAAACCGTCCACGCCCCAGGCCAGCAGTTCGGCCGCGCGCGCGCTGTCGTTGACGGTGTAGCAAAACAGGCCGAAGCCCGCCTGCTTGACGTCGCGCGCCAGCGCCGCCGTCAGGTGCTTGTGGTTGGTGTGGACGGCGATCGCGTCGAGCGCGCGCGCCTGCGCCTGCCAGTCGGGCGCCAGCGTATCGAGCAGGAAGCCGCGCGGCAGGTCGGGCGCGGCGTCGCGCGCCGCCGCCAGCGCCAGCGCGCTGAACGAGGACAGCAAGGGCACCTGCAGCGGATCGTCGAGCGCCACCTCGGGCGCGAACATGGCGCGCGCGATGCCGGCCACCACCTTGCCGGTCTCCTCCTCGAAGCCGGGCGCCGGCTTGAGCTCGATATTCATCCAGATGCCGTTGGCCTTGCAAAAGTCGGCGAACTGGGTGAACAGCGGCACCGGCTCGCCCTTGAAGCCGGGGCCGAACCAGGCGCCGGCGTCCATCGTGACCAGCTCGGCGGCGTCGTAGTCGAACACATTGCCGAAGCCGGCCACGGTGCGGCCGAGCCAGGGATCGTGCATCACCACCGGCACCCCGTCGCGCGCCAGCATGACGTCGAACTCGACCGCGTGGAAGCCGTGCGCCAGGCCGCAGCGCAGGCCGGCGACGGTGTTTTCGGGCGCCAGCTTGCCGCCGCCGCGGTGGGCCACCACTCTAGGATAGGGCCACATGGGCATCTCCGCTTTGCTTACTCATTTCCGAACACTATCACTTTGCGGCAAGTTTTGGACGGAATACGGCGGTCGGTTTCTGTTCAGTCGGGCGGCGCGGCGGATTCCTTACAATGGCGACGCCAGGTAGAGGAAGACCGCCACGTTCAGCACCACGGTCAGCCAGAACTGGACGCGGAACGAGCGCTTGCTCGACTTGTGACGCAGCCATTGCTGGGCCAGCGCCGCGCCCGGCCAGCCGCACAGCAGGCCGAGCATCAGCAGCGCGTTCTCCGACGTGCGCCAGCGGCCGGCGCGCGCGGCGGCCTTGTCCACCGCATACATCGTGAAGCTCAGCAGGCTGGCGGCGAGGTAGGCGGCGGCGACCAGTTGCGGCATCCCCCAGGTGGTGCTGACGGCCGCGTACAGCGCGGCAAACAGGAGGACGGCCAGGTAGCGCATGGATTCAGTTCGGGCAAATGGAAACCCCGAGCTTATCAGCAATGCGGCACCATGATGAATCGGCGAATGGCGCTGCGCGACCGGGTCAGTCGGTCAGGCTGACATTGGCGGGCGTCCCGCAGGCGAAGCAGAAGCGTGCGAACGCGCCCTTGCGCGTGGTGCACTGGCCGCAGCGGTCGAACAGGCCGATGCCGCAGTGCGGGCAGAAATCGATCGCCGCGTCCTTCAGCTCGACCTGGCGTTCGCAACCCGGGCACAGGCTCTTGCCGAGGCGCGCCATCGCCACGTCGTAGCGCAGGGTCTCGCGGCGCTGGACCTCGGGCAGCGCCTCGGCCGCCTTCTGGCGCTCGAGATAGCGCTGCAGCCCGACGATCGCATAGCGCCCGACCAGCACGGTGACGATGATGCCGGCGACATAGCGCACGTAACCGCCGTAGCTCGGCAGGTAAGGCACCAGCTCGACGAAGAAGGCGAACACCGCGAAGAAAATGAAGCCCCAGACGAAGGGCCAGTAAGCGCTCTTGCGCTGTTTGGCGAACAGCCAGCCGGCCGCCAGCAGCAGCGGCAGCGTGAGCGCGAGGCGGTACAGGAACACGCGCAGCTCCTTGGCGCGCGCGGCCTTCCGGGCCGCGGCCCATGCCGGCTCCTGCAGCGCGTTCCAGCGTGCGTTGGCTTTGTCGCGCGCCTGGGCGGCGTCGAGCTGGGCCTGCTGCTGGGCCTCGACCGCGGCCAGCGCCGCGCGTTCGGCGGCCTTCAGCGCGTCGAGCTCCCTGGTGCGGGCGATGAGGTCGGGGTCCTGGTCGGGACGCGCGGTGACGCGGCGGGTGGCCAGCCAATCCTGGAAGCTCGACTGCGCGCTGCGGGTGTTGGCGCTGGCCACCTGGTGCTTCTGGCGCGCCTGGTCGAGCTTTTCGGTGGCCTCGGCCTGATTGCGTTCGGCCAGCTGGGCGGCGGCGCGTGCGGCCGGCCCCTCGACCGGATCGATGAACTGCTCGACCGACAGCGGCGGCTCGACGTCCCACAGGTTCTCGACCACCTTGCCGCCCAGGCCAATCAGGAAACCGGCGAAGACGAAGGCGACCAGCCACAGGCCGCGCTGCATCCATTTTTCAGTCAAGCGCAAGCCTTTGCTCATGATGCGGTCCTCATCGTGGGAAGGAGGACGCAGCATGCCACGGGACGCGCGACTTGCCTACCTATTCATGCGGAGGGTGCGGCCGGCGGCGCCCCGGGCGGCGCCACGCGCTACTTCGGCGCCGGGCCTCAGGCAAACAGCTTGTCGTAGGCGGCCAGCAAGGTCTGGTGCATGGCGCTGCCCTGCATGTCGGCGCCCAGGGTCTCGAGGCCGAAGAAGCGCTCGCTGCGGTCGAGCAGCGCCTCGGCCTGGCGCACCGTATCGGCGCCGTACAGCAGCACCATCGCGCGGCGGTAATTGTCGACATCGTCCACGTTCAGGATGCTCTCGACGCAGCGGTAGACCAGGCGGCGCGCCGGCGCCAGGTCCTTGAAGTGGTGGATCCAGTCGCAGCCTTCGAGGATCGCCTCTTCATCGGCGACGGCCAGCGCCAGCAGCGTTTTGAGTTCGCCGATGCGCAGCTGCTTCCACGGCGTGCCGAGCGGGATCGCCAGCCCGAGGATTTCCCACAGCGGGCGCTCGTCGTTGACGTTCATGGTCTGCAGGTGCTCGAGCAGGTCCGCGCATTCCTGTTCGCTGAGCTCGTGCAGGCGTACCAGTTGCGGGCGGATCGCGTTGCCGATGCTGTTGTTCTCCCACTCCAGGTCCTCGACCGGATAGATCTCCGAGAAGCCGGGCACCAGGATGCGGCAGCTGTAGGCGCCCTGTTCGCTGAAATCGGCCACGTAGATGTCCTTGCCTTCGCGCTGCAGGCAATCGACCAGCCAGTGGTAGTCCTCTTCGGTGGTGGTGCTGAAGTTCCAGTCGGCGAAGGGGAAGTCGGGGGTGTCGCCCATGAAGTTCCAGCTGATCACGCCGCTCGAATCGACGAAATGGATTTCGAGATTGGCGACCGCGTTAATCTCGCTCATGTCGAAGCCGGGCTCGGGGAAGCCTTCCAGCGAATCGAGGGCGCGGCCCTGCAGCAGCTCGGTCATCGCGCGTTCGAGGGCGATTTCGAAGCGCGGGTGCGCGCCGTAGCTGGAGAATACGCCCTGGTCCTTCGGGTGCACCAGGGTCACGTTCATGACCGGGTATTTTCCGCCCAGCGAAGCGTCCTTGACGAGGATGCCGAAGCCGGCCTTGCGCAGGCCCGCGATGCCGGCCTGGATATTCGGGAAGCGCGCGATGACCTCGTCCGGCACCTCGGGCAGGCACAGGCCCTCGCTGATGATGCGGTACTTGATCTGGCGTTCGAAGATTTCGGACAGGGCCTGGCTGCGCGCTTCCATCAGCGTGTTCCCGGCGGCCATGCCGTTGCTGACGTAGAGATTGCCGATGATATTGACCGGGAACCAGGCCTCGGCGCCGTCGCGCACGCGGGTGTAGGGCAGCGCGCAGATGCCGCGTTCGACGTTGCCCGAGTTGAGGTCGACCAGCACCGCGGCATCGATCTCGCCGTCCGGATTGTAGAAGGCGTGCAGTTCCGGGTTGAGCAGGCCGGCGGGCCATTTGCCGTCGGCCTGCGGCGCGAACCAGCGCTCTTGCGGATAGTGGACGAAGGGCCGGTTGGCGCGCGTGGCGCCGAGGTGAAAGTGGGTCCAGAAATAGTGGGTGCCGAGGCGCTCGAAGAATTCCCCGTAGGCGCTGGCGCGCGCGGCCAGCTCGGTCGCGCCCTTGCCGTTCGAGAACAGCATCGGGCACTCGTTATCCTTCATGTGGGTCGACCAGATGCCGTCGACTTCGTGCAGCAGGGACGACTCGTTGAGCGTGAACCCGCGCGCGGCCAGCTTGGCCTGCATGGTGGCGATGGTCGATTCGAGGGCGGCGTCTTTGCCGGGGATGAAGGTTTGCATGGTCGGTCTCGGTGAGGGGGTGGGGAATGATACAGCACCCCACCCCCGAACACCGGGGACAGACCACTATTTCGCAAGAACCGGGGACAGGCCACCATTGTTCGCGCACGGGCTACGCCGACTCAAAATCGCATGATGACTCGACCGGAAAACAGCACCTTTTCCGCGTTCTCTCATAGGGCAGCGCGCTAAAACGCAGGCGAAAGGGTGGTCTGTCCCCGGTTTTCGGGAAATGGTGGTCTGTCCCCGGTTTTCGCCGGTTTGGCCCCAGTTTTCGCGGATGTCGTCCGAACTTTTCATTTTTTTCGCAGCTCTAACTATTTCGTTCAGCAACATCGAAGGCTTGCCGCATGGATTTACCATCTACCCCTTCCCTCGCCCACCCGCTGCAACTGTGGGGTGGCCTCGAATGTACCGTCAACCGCGTCGCGGATACCTACTTCAACCAGCTCGACCGCAATGGCCACACCGGCCGCGACGACGACATCGCCCGCTTCGCTTCGCTCGGCATCCGCGCGATCCGCTATCCCATCCTGTGGGAACTCACCGCCCCCGACGGCCCCGAGCGCGCCGACTGGCGCTGGTCCGATCGCCGCCTGGATGCGTTGCGCCGCGCCGGCATCACGCCGATCGCCGGCCTGGTCCACCATGGCAGCGGGCCGCCCCACACCAGCCTCGCCGACCCGCAGTTCGCGCCGCAACTGGCCGCCTTCGCCGGCGCGGTGGCGCAGCGCTATCCCTGGCTGGACCACTACACGCCGATCAACGAGCCACTGACCACCGCGCGCTTCAGCGGCCTGTATGGCCTGTGGTACCCGCACGGCCGCGACGACTTCAACTTCGTGCAGACCCTGCTCAACCAGTGTCGCGCGACGGCGCTGGCGATGCGCGCGATCCGCACGGTCAATCCGGCCGCGAAACTGGTCCAGACCGACGACCTCGGCAAAAGCTACAGCACGCCGCCGCTGGCCGCGCTGGCCGACTTCTACAACGAGCGCCGCTGGCTGGGCTGGGACCTGCTGTGCGGCCGCGTCGGCCCCGGCCATCCGCTATGGGACTACCTGCGGCACAGCGGCGTCGCGCCGTCCGAGATCGACTGGTTCCGGCACAACCCCTGCCCGCCCGACCTGGTCGGCGTGAACTACTACATCACCAGCGAGCGCTGGCTCGACCATCGCGCCGAACGCTATCCCGACCATTACGTGGCCGACTGCGGCGGCCGCCCGGTGGCGGACATCGAAACCGCGCGCGCACTGGCGACGCCGACGCCCGGCATCGGCCCGCTGCTGCAGGAGGCGTGGGATCGCTACCGGCTGCCGATCGCGGTCACCGAGGCGCACATCGACGCCAGCCGCGAAGACCAGTTGCGCTGGCTGCTGGAGATCTGGGAAGCCGGCCAGCAGGCGCGCCGCAGCGGCATCGACCTGCGCGCGATCACGGCCTGGGCCCTGCTCGGCTCCTACGACTGGAACCGCCTGGTCACCGAATCGAAAGGCTATTACGAGCCCGGCCCGTTCGACGTGCGCGGTCCGGAGCCGCGTCCCACCGCGCTGGCCGGCATGATGGGCGAGCTGGCGCGCGGCTTGCCGCCCTCGCATCCGGCGCTGCGTGGCGAAGGCTGGTGGCGTCGGCCCGGCCGCCTGCTGTGCCCTCCGGTCGCCGCCCCGAGCGCAGGGGCCGCGATCCGAAGCGCCGGACGCCGACCGGCCGGGCGCGCCGCGCCGATCCTGATCACCGGCGCCAGCGGCACCCTGGGCCGCGCCTTCGCGCGCATCTGCCGCCGGCGCGACCTGGCCTTCCTGCTGCTCGACCGGCGCGCGCTCGACATCGCCGATCCGGAGTCGGTCGAGCGCGCGCTGGCCCAGCACCAGCCGTGGGCGATCATCAACGCCAGCGGCTACGTGCGGGTGGACGAGGCCGAGAACGACGTCGAGCGCTGCTTCCGCGATAACACGCTCGGGCCGGCGGTGCTGGCCGACGCCTGCGCGCGCCATGGCCTGCAACTGCTGACCTTCTCGAGCGACCTGGTGTTCGACGGCCGCAGCGGCGCGCCCTACGTCGAGTCGGACACGGTCGCGCCGCTCAACACCTACGGCCGCAGCAAGGCCGAAGCCGAGCAGCGCGTGCTGGAACGCCATCCGCCGGCGATGGTGGTGCGCACCAGTTCCTTCTTCGGCCCGTGGGACGAGGCCAACTTCGTGACCCAGGCGCTGGATGCGCTGGCGCAGGGCCGGCCGTTCGCGGCGGCGCACGACATCACGGTCTCGCCGACCTACGTGCCGGACCTGGTCAACGCCTGCCTCGACCTGCTGATCGACCGCGAGAGCGGGGTCTGGCACCTGACCAACGGCCACCCGATCACCTGGCACGAGTTCGCCCACAAGGCGGCCTCGCACGCGGGCGTGGACAGCAGCGCGCTCGAGCCACAGGCCAGCGCCGACTGCAATTACGTGGCCGAGCGCCCGCGTTACAGTGCCCTCGACAGCAAGCGCGCGATCCTGCTGCCGGCGCTCGACGACGCAATCGGGCGCTACCTCACGGCGCGCCGCGCGCACGCGTTCGCGCAACGCCGGCAAGCTGTGCGCGATCTGGCTTCGATGGGGTGAGCCGACCCCATTCGCTCTCGTATGCCGCCTCGCTCAAACCAGCGCGCGCTCGGCGGCGCGGCAGCCCCACCACGCGGCCTCCTCGAACACCGAAAAGCCGGACAGGTCGGCATGCGCGAACAGGATCGGTCCGTCCGCCTCGCGCAGCGCCTTGAGCCCGGCGTTGCTGCGAAAGCCCGGCAGCGGCGCCGCCATCGCATGCCCGCGCAGGGTGATGTCGACCCGTTCGACGCAGGGCGCGAAGCGCCAGCCGTAGGCGGTCTTGAGGTCGACGCTGGCCAGCGCCACCAGCTGGTCCGGCGTGGCCGCCTGCATCCAGGCGCGCGCCGCGGCCGGCGTGCGGTCGGATAGAGCGACGTAGGCGCTGAACACGGTCTGCTCCGGCGGCCGCACCCGGATGTCCTGATGGGTCGAGACCACGTAGCCGAGGCCAGGCTCCTGGTACACCACATTGTCCCAGGCCAGCGGCGCCTGCGGCAGCTCGGCCGGAAAATCCTTCATCAGGAAATTGGCGACCATCCACGGCGCGTAGGCCGGCGTATGCGCCTTCGGGTCGAAGCCGTAGGCGGCGATGTCTTCCACCACGTGCGCCGCCACGTACACCGGCATCGCGCAGATCGCCTTGCGCGCCTTGACCAGGTAAGTGCGCGGCACGCCGCCTTCGAGCGTGAAGCACAGCGCCTCCACGCCGCCGGCCACGCGCTTGAGCGAGACCGCGGTGCCGGCCCGGCGCCGGATGCCGGATTTGTCGGCCATCGCTTTCGCCAGCGGCTGCATCCCGCCGGGCCAGGTCAGCCACGCGCCATTGCCGGCGTTCGCGGCCTGGCCCCAGCGGCTGCAGTAGTAATGCAGGCCGGCCCACGCCGAGACCTGGTCGTAGCGCGTGCCGTAGTCGTCGCGGCAGCAGTAGTTGAGGTACCAGTGCAGCGTGGGCGAGCGGTAGCCGTTGCGCTCCAGCCAGTCCTTCAGCGTGATGCGGTCGAGCGCATCCCATTCCGGGTCGGACGAGGACTGCACGGTCGGGAACACGAACAGGCGGCGGCCGTCGCCGCCGCGCGCGCGGCGCAGGCGTTCGACTTCGGCGAAGAAGCGGCGGTGCTCGGCCAGCTCGGCCTCGGGCACGCCGGCGGTCGGGATGAAGCCGTCCTGCCAGGCGCCGTTGAACAGCAGCCGCTCTTCCGGGCCGTGCAGCACGTAGCGCTCGTCGTAGTAGGGCTTCTCGGCGTACGGGTCGCGCAGGATGATGCCGAGATCGGCCAGGATCTCGCGCACGTGCACCGACTCGGGCGAGGGCAACGGCAGGTAGTGGCCGCCGGTCGGGAATTCGAGGTCGCCGAAACGACCGCCGGCCGCGTTCCCGTACGGCTGCGGGCCGTCGATCATCAGCGCGTCCTGGTGGCCGGCGCGGTTCAGCTTCCAGGCCGCGGCCAGGCCGGCGATGCCGGAGCCGAGGATCGCCACGTCGGTCGTCACGGTGGCCGACGGCGGCGGCAGGCGGCGGCGGTCGCGCAGGTAGTGGCCTTCGTCGCGGCCCGGATAATGCACGCTGGGCGCGATCTCCTGCCAGTAGCGAAAGCCGGCCGCGCTGCCGGCCGCCGCCACGCCGGCCGCACCGGCCCAGGCGACGAAGGAGCGGCGGTCCATCAGCGGATCACCTGGCGCCAGTCCTGCTCGAATTCGTGCACCAGCGACTGGGTGTTGAGGCGGTTCGGCGCCATCTCCAGCGCCTTCATATCGGGCGGGAACACGAACATCTCGCGCGTGGTGTCGGCGTTCAGGTAGCGCATCGGCAGCCGGTAGCTGGCGGGCGGCGCGTAGGCCTGCTGGGGCGAGGCGAGGATGAAGCCCCACTCGCCGAACGAGGGCACATAAGCGTGGTAGGGCCAGGTGCGCATGCCGACCTCGCGCAGCGTGGCGTCGATGGTCCAGTAGGCGTGCGGCGCGAAGAACGGCGAGGTCGATTGCACCACCACCAGCCCGTTGGCCGCCACATGCTTCTTGAGCATGCCGTAGAACGGCACCGAGTACAGTTTGCCGAGCGCGAAACTGGACGGATCGGGGAAGTCGACGATCGCCGCGTCGAACATCTCGGTGCTGTCCTGCAGCCAGATCGCGGCGTCGGCGTTGACCACTTTCACGCGCGGGTCGGAGAACGAGCCGTGGTTCAGCTTCACCAGTTCCGGACGGGTGGTGAAGGCACCCGTCATCGCCGGGTCGAGGTCGACCAGCGTCACCTGCTCGATGTTCGGATAGCGCAGGATCTCGCGCAGCGCGAGGCCGTCGCCGCCGCCCAGCACCAGCACCCGCTTCGCCCACGGCAAGGCCTGCAGCGCCGGATGCACCAGCGCCTCGTGATAGCGGTATTCGTCGCGCGAGGAGAACTGCAGGTTGCCGTTGATGTAGAGCCGCAGGTCGTCCTTCCAGCGCGTGATCACCAGCCGCTGGTAGGGCGTGGTGGTGGCGTACACGATCTCGTCGCCGAACAGGCCATGCTCGCCCCAGTGCACCATGCGGTCCGACATCGCGAAGCCGGTCACCAGCACGAACATCACGGCGGACGCGCGCAGCACGCGGCTCGCCGCATTCCTGACCTCGCGGCGGAAGGTGAACAGGGTCCAGAAGCCGACGCCGACGTTCAGCATCCCGAACAAAAAGCCTGTGCGCACCAGTCCGAGATAGGGCGCGAGCACCAGCGGGAACAGCAGCGACACCGCCAGTGCGCCGAGATAGTCGAAGGTCAGCACGCGGCTGACCAGCTCATTGAATTCGGTCTGGCGCGCGTTCAGCGCGCGCATCACCAGCGGCACCTCCATCCCGACCAGCGCGCCGACCAGGAACACCAGCACATACAACAGCGTGCGAAACGGCGCGGTCATCCAGGAGAACGTCATGAACAGCAGCGCCGCCGACACGCCGCCGATCAGCCCCACCGCCAGTTCGATGTCGATGAAGCGCGCCAGCACGTCGTCGTCGCGCACGTACTTGGAGAAGTGGGCGCCGACGCCCATCGCGAACAGGTAGCAGCCGATGATGGTCGAGAACTGCAGGATCGAATCGCCCAGCAGGTAGCTCGAGAGCGCGCCGGCGATCAACTCATATGCCAGGCCGCAGGAGGCCACCACAAACACCGAAAGGATAAGAATTCGTTTGGTCATGTCTCGTCTTTTGATCTAAGATCGTCGTGTGCTGTCATTCTGACCATCTTCTTTGGGGAGGACCTCGTGCCCGCCATCCTAAACTATCTGATGCACCTTTTAACGGCGGCCGCGCTGGTTTTGGCTTTTTTTGTCATTTACACCAGGATCACGCCCTTCAACGAAGTGCTGCTGATCCGCCAGGGGAACCGCGCCGCCGCCTTCTCGCTGGGCGGTGCGCTGATCGGCTTTTCGCTCACCCTGTGCTCGGCGCTGCTGCACACCGGCGACTACTACGAGTTCTTCGGCTGGGCCGCGGGCGCGATGGTGGTGCAGGTGCTGGTGTATGCGATCGCCACCAGGCTGCTGCACATGGCCAAGGAGCAGATCGAGGCGGACAACGGCGCGTTCGGCGCCCTGCTCGGCTCCATCTCGCTGTCGATCGGCTTGATCAACGCCGGCTGCATTTCCTGATTCATCCAATATTCACGGGAGACCCATCATGTCACTTGGCTCATTCATCAAGAAGCAGTTCATCGACGTCCTGCAATGGAACGAAGAGACCGAAGGCGTGCTCGCCTGGCGCTATCCGATGCAGGACTTCGAGATCCAGAACGGCGGCATCCTCAACGTGCGCGAGTCGCAGCTGGCGGTGTTCGTCAACGAAGGCACCATCGCCGACGTATTCGGCCCTGGCACCCACAAGCTGACCACCCAGACCCTGCCGGTGCTGACCAACCTGAAAAACTGGGACAAGCTGTTCGACTCGCCCTTCAAGTCGGACGTCTACTTCTTCAGCACGCGGGTGCAGACCGGCCGCAAGTGGGGCACGCCGCAGCCGATCACGATCCGCGACAAGGACTTCGACATGATCCGCGTACGCGCCTTCGGCATGTACTCCTACCGTATCGCCGACGCGCGCAAGTTCTTCACCGAGATCAGCGGCACGCGCGAGGTCTATACCCGCGAGGACGTCGAGGACCAGCTGCGCGGCATCACGCTGGCCACGATGGCCACCTCGCTGGGCAGCGCGAACGTGCCCTTCCTCGACATGGCGGCCAACCAGGCGCTGATGGCGCAGCAGGTCAAGGGCGACCTGGCCGCGGCCTTCGCGCGCTACGGCGTCGGCCTCGACGAATTCAACGTCGCCAGCGTCAGCCTGCCGGAAGAACTGCAGGCCGCGCTCGACGAACGGATCGGCGCCGGCATGAAGGGCGGACTGTCGGCCGACAAGATGGGCGGCTTCACCAAGTTCCAGGTCGCCAGCAGCATTCCGCTGGCGGCGCAGAACGAAGGCGGGCTGGCCGGCATCGGCGCGGGCATCGGCGCCGGCGCGGCGATCGGCCAGGCCATGGCGCAGGGCATGAGCGGCGCGCTGGCGCCCCCACCCGCGCCTGCCGCAGCCGGCGCGCCGGCCGAGGACTCGATCGAAAACCGCCTGCAAAAGCTCAAGGGCCTGCTCGACAAGGGCCTGATCTCGGCCGCCGATTACGACAGCACCAAGGCCGAACTGCTGAAAAAGCTGATCGGCTAAGCGGCTGCCTATGCAGATCGTTTCCTGTCCCAGCTGCGGCGCGGAACTCACCTTCCGCTCGCACGCCGCGGTGTGCGCGGTGTGCGAATTCTGCCGCGCCACGGTGCTCAAGGACGCCGGCGCGGTCAAGGACCTCGGCAAGATGTCGTCGGTGCTGGAGGACTTCACGCGCATCCAGATCGGCACCGCGGGCACGCTGGGCGGGCGCAATTTCACCGTGGTCGGGCGGATCCAGCTGCGCTACGCCGCCGGCATGTGGAACGAGTGGTTCCTGCTGTTCGACGACACCAGCACCGCATGGCTGGGCGATTCGTCCGGCCTGTACACCATCACCACCGAACGCGCGGTGGAAGGCGCGCTGCCAACGTTCGGCGAGATCGAACCGGGCAAGCTGTACACCATCGGCGGCCAGCGCTACACCGCGTCCGAGAAGCGCAGCGCCGAATGCATCGGCGGCCAGGGCGAGCTGCCGTTCCGGGTCGGCGCGGGCTGGCAGGCGCGCGTGGCCGACTTTCGCGCCGGCGCCTCCTTCATCACGCTCGACTACTCCGATAGCGAGACCCCGGTGGTCTACAACGGCGTCTCGGTCACGCTCGAAGGGATGCGCTGCCAGCTGCTGCGCGACGACGACCAGATCAAGGCCAGCGCCGGCAAATACCGCGGCAAGCTCGATGCGCTCGAGTGCCCGTCCTGCGGCACCGGTATCAAGTACCTGCCCGGCGTGACCACCAGCCTGGTGTGCCCGAGCTGCGCGGCGCAGCTCGACGCGGCCGGCCCGCAGGCGCAGGTGCTGGCGCAGGGCGAGAAGGTCGATCGGGTGCGCATCACGATTCCGCTGGGTGCCGAGGCCAAGATCAACGGCAACGACTACCAGGTGATCGGCGCCATGGTCCGCGCCGACGCCGAGGGCAGCGCGTGGACCGAGTACCTGCTGTACAACACCCGCTCCACCTTCTTCTGGCTGATCGAGACCGACCAGGGCTGGTCGCGCGCCAGCGTGATGGACAGCTGGCCGG